>Ga0213832_1000060_pt1 | contig 238257 bp, 205 predicted proteins | sample SWATP13_FD_161660 | JGI IMG/M metagenome (GOLD analysis project Ga0213832, IMG submission 161660) | Coastal seawater microbial communities from Marineland, Florida, United States - SWA TP1 #3 | ecosystem: Environmental > Aquatic > Marine > Coastal | place: USA: Florida | collected 2016-08-06 | reverse complement strand
AAGCTAGGTTGGGAAACTAACTTTTAAGTATAAAACACCCTGGAGGGGTTCCCGAGTGGCCAAAGGGAGCAGACTGTAAATCTGCCGGCACTGCCTTCGATGGTTCGAATCCGTCCCCCTCCACCATATTCTTTCTTATGTTTTTCCTTTAAACATGAGAACAACTTAGAAGCTAGGTTGGGAAACTAACTTTTAAGTATAAAAATACCCTGGAGGGGTTCCCGAGTGGCCAAAGGGAGCAGACTGTAAATCTGCCGGCACTGCCTTCGATGGTTCGAATCCGTCCCCCTCCACCATATTGAAGAAGCCAGCTCATTGAGCTGGCTTTTTTCGTATCAGGATCTTGATAGCATAGCCCTACTACAACGAACCTTTCACTCCTAACCGAAACTCTGCTCGATTGAATACCTATCACAGTAAATAAGTGATCAGAAATAACGTAGGGAAAATGCTCGAGAACAAGGCGCAATTTTTTGATAAGTAGTTATTCTACAATCAAAAATTGCAACGCAGTTATCGAGTATTTTAACAAGCTAGAATGACCAGTTATTTACTACGATTGGTATAACCTATACTCAATCTCACTAAAGCAACCAACCCCATGTGAAACTCCACAAACAAAAGGCTGAGGAGCAGATCTTTACCCTACAAACAATGTACTAGCTATTTTGATTTTGTTAGTTCGTATGGCCTTAATATGAATGTTCAATATAAATAGGAAAACACTTGAGGACTTACTAGAAAAAGTGGGCTCGCAAAATTACCAAACGGACTCAATTAGTGATGTTTGTATAAAAACACGTACAAGAAATATAAATGATAGATACAAAAAATCCCGCAGGGGATGCGGGATTTTTACTAGTGACTAAATTGGTTTAAAGGTGACTAGCCTTGAATACCAACGATTAACCATGGCGCATTAGGCGCAGTCAAGTCACGCTCTAGGTGCCAGATATCTTCGATTTCTTCTTCAACACCTTCTACTGTGTCACGGTAACGACCGCTAAACTGCAGACTAAGCTGTGCTTTATTTGCATCGTAATCAGCACGGACGATCTCCGCATCAACGTACATTACGTCAGTATGCTGCTCACCGTCGAGCTTCGCGCGCTCTGCTTTTAGGTCTTCAAACAAGCTTGGAGAAACATATTCTTCAATAGTTTCTAGCTGGTTGTGATTCCACGCACCTTGCAGGATTCGATAGTGTTCACGAGAACCACTAATGAACGCTGCTTGGTCAAAACCCGGTGGGTAGTTATGTGGTACGTCTGTTTGAGCGCCAAAACCACCAAAGCCACCATTATTTGTGTTTGGTTGTTGCTCAAAGTTTTGCATGTTTGGTTGCTCAAACTTAGATGCGTTGCCACCAAATGCAGGCTGTTGACGATGCTGGTTCATACTGCCCTGCTTCGCACCTAGCATACCGCGCATTAGTTTAAAGATGACAAAGGCAATCAAACCAATAATTAGGATATCCATAAACTGGATACCTTCAAAAGCACCGCCAAAGAATGCAGCAAGTAGACCACCAGCAAGAAGTCCGCCTAGCAGACCACCCATAAGGCCTTTCTTACTTGAAGACTTTGTCGTCTGATCTTTGCCGACCGTATTGGTGTTTTGTTGCTGTTGTTTCGGTGCTGGTGCAGTTTTGTAGCTCTTACCGAAAGACTTACTGCCACCAAACTTCTTCGCTTCCGCGATAGGCGTTACAGCAACAGTAAACATCAATAAAGCAACAATAGAAAATAAACGTTTCATCGTTATCCTTAAAGTTAGCTATCTAAGATAGTGCCCCATTTTCAAGACGAAACAATCGTTGTTTCAAACAGTAGCACGCCAAAGATGATTTTTAAGTCATCATACTCTGTATACCGATTGATGAAAATAGCTTATAGAAGCTGACATGTATCAGAATATTGCCAAAAATGCAGACTGCTCACACTGCTTACAATTCAGCTGAATGCGCTTGATCAATGTAAAAAAAGTATGGAATAAGTTCACTAATACTCCAGATTGTTTTACTTGAATTAGAATCAGTGACACAGCTCAGAATCCTACACCTTGAGGACACTTGGATACATTGCCTTGTTGACGGTTAATAGGTAGCTGACTATCATATTGAACGATGTTCAATAAAGTAGTTTGAGAGTATGGCGCGCAGAAACGATCACACCCGAGAAGAGTTAGTGAATTTGACGTTAACAACGGTCAAAAACTTTTTAGATGAGAATTCTTACCACGAACTCAGTCTTCGTAAAATCGCTAACATGATTGGTTACGTGCCAAGCACATTGGTAAATGTTTTTGGTAATTATAATTTGCTACTGCTTCATGTTGTCGCTCAAACTTTAGATGAGTTATCTCAAGAAGCACGCAAAGCGACTAATGACAGCAAAGATTCCCATCAAGCGCTTTTTGAACTCGCTTATTGCTACCACGATTTTGCTCAAAAACACCCATACCGTTGGCAGTTAGTGTTCGAACACAACATGAATGGAGCAGAACTTCCGGAATGGCATGCCAAACGTATCGATGGTATGACGGGAATGCTAGAGTCACTATTGGCTCAAATCGCACCACATCGTACTGAATCCGAAGTGATTCAAGCGAGTCGAGTCCTTTGGTCTGGCGTACATGGCATTACTTTACTCAGTGTTGATGATAAGTTTTTCTCTAGTGAACCGATTGATGGCAAAGAGTTGATCAGTAATCTTCTTTCTAACTATCTCACGAACTGGTAGCAAAGGATTATCCATGTCATCCGACAGACAGCCGTCGTTACTTACGCAGAGAAAGTTCCTGCCCTATTTCATTACTCAGTTTTTTGGCGCTTTCAACGACAATATTTTTAAAAACGTTTTGCTGTTGTTTGTCGCATTCGCGGGCTCCAGTGCACTGCCTATTTCGAGCAATTTGTTCATCAACCTTGCGGCAGGCTTGTTCATTCTACCGTTCTTTCTGTTCTCTGCTTCCGCTGGCGTATTAGCCGACAAATATGAAAAGTCATGGTTTATTCGTAAGGTCAAACTATTTGAAATAGCCATTATGCTGTTGGGTGCCATCGGATTCATAACCGAAAGTTATGGTGTGCTTTTATTGCTACTGTTTTTAATGGGCACACAGTCAGCATTTTTTGGCCCAGTTAAATATGCCCTTTTGCCTCAAAAGTTAAATGCTAAAGAGTTAGTGCCCGGCAACGCTCTTGTTGAAGCTGGTACCTTTATCGCCATCCTTATTGGCACCTTAGGCGCTGGGATTATAGCCTCTGCAGACAACGCAAAATACCTTGCCGCATTTTGTGTCGTGATCTTCGCATTGTTAGGCTACTTGTCGAGCCGCTCAATCCCCTTTGCTGCAGCCAGCGCGCCCAATCTCTCTTTTCGTTGGCAACCATACAAGCAAACCAAACACACGCTCTCTATCGCCAAATCCGATCGAGTTGTTTTTCAATGCATAATGGCAATAAGCTGGTTTTGGTTTTTAGGCGCCGCATATCTAACACAATTCCCGAATTTCACTAAGATTTACCTAAATGGCACCGAGAGTGCGGTGTCTTTCTTGCTCGCTCTATTTTCCATTGGTATCGCGCTAGGGTCGCTACTTTGCAATTGGATCTCAAACCATCGTATAGAAGTCGGTATTGTGCCAATTGGTGCATTTGGCATTACGGTATTTGGGTACCTAATGGCCACTTCCATTCCCAATGATCTACCTATTTTCCATAACTTTGTAGACTTCTTTAGATATGAGCCTTTTTGGCCATTATTTTTCTACCTATTGATGATTGGCGCTTCAGGCGGTTTGTTTATCGTGCCGCTTTACGCATTAATGCAGCATCGAGCAAAGGAAACCGAACGTGCTCAAGTCATCGCAGGGCTCAACATCTTTAACTCTCTGTTTATGGTCGGCAGCGCTGTCTTAGGTATTGTGTGCCTAAGTGTAATCAAGATGACAATTCCTCAGCTGTTTGCATTGTTAGCCATTTTAAATTTCTTAGTTGCCGCTTACATCTTTTTGCAAATTCCTATTTTTGTAGTTCGCTTTGTCATGTGGATGCTTACGCACACCATCTATCGAGTTAAGCATAAGAATCTACACAACCTACCCGAGCATGGTGGGGCATTGATTGTATGTAATCATGTAAGCTACATGGATGCATTGCTACTTAGTGCGGTATGCCCAAGGTTGATTCGTTTTGTGATGGAGGAAGATTACGCCAACCTACCTCCATTAAGGCGCTTTTTACGTCGAACTGGGGTAATTCCAATTTCAGCGAGTAACAGAAGCTCTATCAGACGTGCATTTAACGATGTGGAAGCTGCGCTAAGCGAAGGTCATATCGTCTGTATTTTCCCTGAAGGAAGATTAACTTCAGATGGTGAAATGAATGAATTCATGCGAGGTATTGATATCATTCTACGTCGTAGCCCAGTACCCGTCATACCTGTTGCACTTAAAGGCTTATGGGGAAGCTATTTCAGCCGCGCAAAAGGTCGCGCATGCTGTGGCTTACCGACTCGATTTTGGTCAAAGCTAGAAATTGAGGCAGGACAACCGGTGCCACCAAATGAAGCAACGGCAAAAACAATGTTCGATAAAGTGCATCAACTTAGAGGCGACTGGCGATAAATACACTTGAACACATGTTTAGGATAACTGAACATGTGTTCAAATCATTAAGACAAACTGACCACACCCAGTGCGATATACTCTCCCTTTCATTCACAACAGCGAATAAAAACCTTGAATAGAAACTACCTCCTGTTTGGATTGGCGTTACTTTTTTGTCTAACCCCTCTTGCCTCCTCTCCCATTGCTCTAGTTATCGGTTTTCTACTCGCAAGTTTTGGTTTTGTGCCTTCCGAGCTGCCCATCGCTTCTTTTACTAAAAAGCTGCTGTCTTACTCGATTATTGGCTTAGGCTTTGGCATCAACTTTGAGCAAGCACTTGCAGTCACATCGGATGGTATCGGCCTGATCATCGCCACTATTACAGGCACACTGATCATGGGCACTCTCATTGCCAGGGTAATTAAATTGGAGCGAGTAACCGCTTACTTAATCTCATCAGGTACTGCAATTTGTGGTGGTAGCGCAATTGCTGCTGTGGCACCGGCGATTAAAGCGAAAGACGAGCAGATTGGATTAGCACTGGCAACGGTATTTGTCCTGAACTCCATTGCACTCTTTGTGTTTCCTGTGATTGGACATGCTTTAGGGCTAGATCAACACACGTTTGGCACATGGGCTGCGATTGCCATTCATGACACATCTTCTGTTGTCGGGGCTGCCTCGGCCTATGGGGAAGAAGCGCTAACTACGGCAACAACATTGAAACTCGCGCGCGCTTTATGGATCATTCCTGTTGCTTTGATCAGTGCCGTCATCTTTTCAAGAGGCCAAAAAGAGAATGGAAAGAAAAAACTAGCTATCCCTTATTTCATTTTTTGGTACTGTGCAGCTATCGCGTTTAGCGACTTCTTTCCTCAATTTGAAATGGTCTATCACGGCATTTTCATTGGAGCAAAGCAAGCGTTGGTTGTATGTCTGTTCTTGATAGGTTGCAGCATTTCAATTTCAAAACTAAAGTCAGCTGGAGCTAAGCCGCTGTTGTTTGGTGTGACTCTGTGGGTGCTAATTTCTACCACTTCTCTAAGTTGGTTACTGTTTTAGATATTGGTGGTCTGCTTATCGCGTTGAGGGGGCGGTATTTCCCGTTTGCTATTTTTGTATATAACGACCAACGCAATAGCGATCAAAAATGCCGTCAGCTCTGCAAGAGAGCGGGCTAGCCCTTCACTACTTATCGCGATACCAATTTGTAGTGCTACTGCCGCAATTAAAACTAGCTTTGCCATCCTGAACCTTATGCATTTTCTCTCCACTAAGAAGCATAATTATGATTCAGAGTTATAAGGATACGAAATTCTCTTTATGACTAATACATAGCAAAATTGACTAATGCTGAAGTGATGACAACAGCCACTCTTTCACGGCCTTACGTGAAATTTTGATCCCACCTTCTAGTAGAGTTTCTGGCATTACATGGTATTCCACTGGCCATTTAAACTTCTCTAACTTTGATTGCAAGTGCTGGTCATACTCCGACTTGCTGCGCAATCCATTGGTCTGAATCACAGCTACTGGTCTATGACCAAACTCCGCGTCTTCGACTGGAACCACTATACTCTGCACTACACCATCAATTTGGTTCAAAGCGGCTTCAATCTCTTCACAATGGATATTCTCACCACCAGAGATAAACTGATTGTCGGCACGGCCGATTATCTTTAATTCATCACCTTGCCACTCGCCAAGATCCTTGCTGTCAAACCAGCCTTTCTCATCCAGAAATGGGGTAACATGTCCTTGATGGAAATACCCTGCCGCTAATGTCTTACCGCCAATAAAAATGCGTTGGTCAACTAATTTTATCTTACGGTGCTTCAATACATGTCCAGCATTACTGGTGCTGTCAATTCTCTTTGCGGTAACGGTAGAGGCCGCCTCCGTCATCCCATAACCTAACCATGTCTCAATGCCTTGCCCTGTTGCTCGTAGTGCCAACTCGTGATCAACGTGGCTGCCGCCCAGTAGCACATGTGTCAATGACAAATGTGCATCATCATCCAATAACCGTTTGAGCTGAGTCGCAACCAAAGAAGCGTGTGATACGCCCTGAATATCATCAACAAGTTTCCCTGAACCGACTTTTAGTGTTGCTCCGACATATAGCCAACGATAGACAATCGCTAATCCAGAGACGTGATACAGCGGAAGCGATAACAGCCAAGCATCTTGCTGAGTGAAAATGAACTCCTGCAACAAGCCCTCTGCAGACGCAAGATGCTGTCGATGTGTATGAACCACAGCTTTAGGCTCCCCTGTAGAGCCAGAAGTAAATACTACTGAAGCGAGCCGGTCATGATGATAGCTATCTTCAGTCAACGAATCACTCTCTTGCTGTGATACTACAGGCGGTGAAAGCAATGTTGCCTTGAGTTTTTGTATATCATGTTCAGAAAAGGTCGAAGCGCACTCCTGAGAAAACCAGATAAACCGAGTTTGATCAGGCCTGTAAAGTGTAGCAAGCTTACCCTGCAACTTATCTAGTGGTTGTTCCATGGTCAGCGCAGCGAGCGCGCCTAACTGTTTGGAGGCAAGATAAAACAACAGTGTTTCTACTTGGTTCTTGCCAACCAAAGTCAGCACATCCCCCCGAGTTACACCCAAGTCATTCAAATAGTGAGTGTATTGGTCAATACGCTTCGAGAGGTGTTGCCAGTTTAATACTTCTGTTGATGTCTTGAGTGCAATAGAAAAAGGGCTCGTTTGAGCCCAATATTTCCATGGTGCCTTCGCAATATTGTCTACGCAGAATGCCACACAATCTCCTGGTCTTTTAGAGGAAGAACGGGAAGTTCACACTTAGGCCAGCCCTGCTCAAGCTGAGCTTTGAATAAGCCAATCGTATCCAAACCTGGAACTTCATCAGGCAGCTGCCATTGGGCAAAGCGCGCTAATTGAGTTAAACCGAGACTGGATTCAATACTCGAGCTAATCACTGCTTTCATCCCTAGTGACTTCGCTTTCTCTATCAGTGTAATACAAAAATCCACTGAACCAATGAGTGTGGGTTTGATGATGATCGTTTTCACTCCAGTTAGATCTTCAAGACGGAAATCTTCACGACGAACCGCATCTTGCAATGTTTCATCCCAAGCGATAGCAATACCAGTATTAATCGCAAAAGAGAGACTATCGCCAGGAGAGCGGCACGGCTCTTCCAAAAAGGTAATGCGCTGACGCAAAGACGGAGTAATGTATTTAGCAAACTGCTGCGCTTTTTCTGGTGTCCAAGCGCGATTGGCATCGAGTCGAAGCGTTAATTGAGGGATTGATTCAAGAAAAAGGTTCACAAGCATGCCATCGCGAATTGGCTCATAAAGTCCAACTTTCACCTTAGCGACTTTCTCACCTTCCATTTCGTTCAGCTTTGGAATGAGCTCATCTGGGTCGCCAGTGCATAGTGGCGCTGTTTGGTATTTACCTTGTTGTGGTAAACCACCAGCTAATTCAAGTTGTGCCATCGATAAACCAAACGCAACCGATGGGTACATATTGGCATAATCCACATCCAACTCTGCTACCCAACGCTCCGCCTGTTCTTGTAGCTGAACACCCGCATCTTCGGTGCTCTCTAAGCTAAAACCAGGAAGAGGAGCGACTTCTCCAAACCCTGTTTTACCATCTTCGGAAAGCGCAACAACATAACCAACACGTTCGGTTAGCTTGTTGTCACGTAGGATGACACCACTATCCATGGGCAAGCTATAACGATAAATTTTCGCTTCACGCATAATTCAAGTCCTATGTAATGCCGTATATTTGAGCGTTCTGACGAGCAATCCCACCAGCCTCCCAGAGGGCGAGGCGCTCAGGAAAAAAGGAACAGAGGAGCTAACACGCTCCTCATTTAGACGGATTATGGGTTGCGAGGGAATTTATCGAAGTCTGGGCGACGCTTCTCGTTAAAGGCGTTACGACCTTCTTGGCCTTCATCAGTCATGTAGAACATCATCGTTGCGTTACCCGCTAGCTCTTGCAGACCCGCTTGACCATCACAATCTGCGTTTAATGCAGCTTTCAGGCAGCGCAATGCCATTGGGCTGTGCTGTAGTACTTCACGACACCAACGAACGGTTTCTTTCTCTAGATCCGCTAGTGGTACAACTGTGTTTACTAGGCCCATGTCTACCGCTTCTTGAGCATTGTAGAAACGACATAGGAACCAAATTTCGCGAGCTTTCTTTTGGCCTACGATGCGAGCCATGTAAGATGCACCCCAACCGCCATCAAATGAACCCACTTTAGGGCCTGTTTGACCAAATTGAGCGTTGTCAGCTGCAATCGTTAGGTCACACATCATATGCAGTACATGACCACCGCCAACAGCCCAACCCGCTACCGATGCGATCACTGGTTTTGGACAAGTACGAATATCGCGTTGGAAGTCCAATACGTTTAGGTGATGCGTACCTTGGTCATCTTTATAGCCGCCATAGTCGCCACGGATCTTCTGGTCGCCGCCAGAACAGAATGCGTCTTCACCTAGACCTGTCAGAATGATCACGCCAACACCAGAGTCGTAACGCGCATCTGCCAACGCATCAATCATCTCTTTTACCGTTTGAGGACGAAACGCGTTACGCACTTGAGGACGCGCAATGGTGATTTTCGCGATACCATCTTCAGACTTATGGTAATGAATGTCCTCGTATTTCTCGCCGCAATCTTTCCATTGAACCGGAGCGTAAAGTTCTTCTTCAGAAATGCCTACTGTTTTAGCCATGGTGATTCCCATTGTTCTCGTTACTCTCACCAAAGTGAGACTGAATTATTTGCTTGGTATGTATCGCAAACTGTTTGGGCTGCTCTTGATGGACGTTATGACCAGCGCCTTCAACTTGTCGATACGCCAACCCGCTACGTTGTGCCAGTTGGCTAAATTTTTGGTCTTTCTCACCACACAAGTAATACACTGGTATGTTCTGCTTTTGCAGTGAGGGCAACAAATATGCCTGTTTGGCTAACGATGTCGCCATCAACATATTCGCCACCGCTGAGCCAAGATTATCACTTCGCTTCGCAATGAATGTTTGTCTTTGCTCATGGTTTAGTGAAGAAAACACCGCTTGTTGGTACCAATCGTTCAAAACACGTTCAAGTGGTTCAGTTTTGAAACGCATTGCCCAGCGAGCATCATTCTCTAATCTCACCTGTTTCTCTGACTCAGTTTGAAGCCCGAAGTTTCCCCCTTCAACAATCGCGCCCGCAATATTGAGATCTGGAAAGCATTGATGGGCAATACCATGCATCGCAATGCGGCCGCCCATAGAGTAACCAATCAAAATAAGTGGTTGTTGTGAGGGAAATAATAAAGATAGTGTGGAACCAAGAAGTTTGCAGCAATCATTTAAATCGCAGCAAAAGATAGATTGGCTGCGTCCGTGACCAGGAAGGTCAACCGTAACACGTTCATACTCGGGTAACGCGTTGATACACGCTTGCCAATCTTCACCGCTACCAAGCAAGCCATGCAAAAACACCAAAGTGGGCAACGTTCTACTTTGGTGTTTTTCTAATACAGGGAAACGTTCAAAGTAAAGCATTCAGACTCTTATTAAATGCCTTGAGTGTCTCAGCAGCTTGATTAGATGGGGTTTGAACCTCGACCAGCAACGTTCCTTGGCGGTGACATAAATGCTCTTTTACAGATGATTGGAATTGCTCCAGTGTAGAAACATGCAAATACGCCAAACCAAACTGCTTTGCCGCGTGTTCAAACTGATAACCATGAGGCATTTGATAATATGTCGTCCTGCGCTCTGGTGGTACTGGCAACATATCAAAAATCGCACCGCCGTCATTATTAGTAACAACAAGTACCGCCGGCAGTTTATTGTGAGAAAATAGCGCCAGAGAATTGAGATCATAAAGTGCTGCTGTGTCACCGATATACATTAGTAACGGATTACCTCTTGCCCGTTGCACGCCTGATGCCGCAGCAAACAAACCGTCAATCCCTGATGCGCCTCGATTAGTGAAAACCTCTACACCATCCAATTTTCCGTACATATCAACAAGCCGAACAAACAAGCTATTACCCAAGAAAACATCTACGTTCCTTGTGCGCTCGTTGATGTCTGCTGCCAACGCAATTTCGTCAATGGCAGACGCTGAATCAGATAGGAAGGCTTCTTCGATACGTTGATGAACTCGCTTAACGTCATTCGCTAACCTATCAGCCCACCCAGCAAATATTGACTTCTCAAAACTAATGCGAGAAACCCACGTTTTAGGAGGCTCAACCCAGTGCATTTGCGCCAGATGATTTTGGTTATTCCGGTCCATACAAGGTGAGACATACCAATACTGAACGTCTTTACTTTGTTGATTTTTCGATACTTGTTTATCAATCCATTGGTTCAAACGTTTGGAGATGATTCGGCTACCAAATTGGATAATAAGTTCACAAGATTCAAGCTCGTTTGCGAACTCGGGAAGTTGAAGCCATACATCGTAATACGCCCAATCCGAACTGAGACCACTTTGCGGGTCTGCAAGTACTGGCCATCCCATCTTTTGTGCAAATGCCTGCGCCGACTTCGCTTGTTCAAGCGGTAAGCTGCCAATCACAACCAAGCCTTTTTTGTCTGAAAAAGGCGGGATGTTCGCCTGTGACAAATGGCTAAAACGCTGAGTATAAGTGCCGCTTCCTTTTCGCCATCCGGCGACCGAATCTAAGTAGGTTTGATAATCCGCTTTTGCGCCGTTGGAATACAAAGGCTCTGGAAATGCACAATTAATATGAACGGCACTACCCTGCAATTGCTGAGTAAACATCACTTCGTCAACAGAGGTCAGCAACCAGTTAAGCGACGTTGCTAAATTTGGGCTTGGTAAATTCAAACTGGCCGAAACATGATGTGAAAAAATACCCAATTGATTTATCGCTTGGTTTGCACCACAGCCGACAAGTTCTACTGGACGATCTGCTGTCAGCAGCACCAGTTTTTCACCAGTAAGTTTGGCTTCGGCAACCGACGGTAATAAGTTCGCCACTGCCGTACCAGAGGTAACGATAATTGCCACGGGTTCCTGAGTAGCTTTCGCTAAACCAAGAGCCATAAAGCCCAATCCACGCTCATCAAAATGAGTATGAATGGAAAAGTCAGACTGTTCTGCCGCTTCTAAAGTTAAAGGCGTAGAACGAGATCCGGGAGCGATACAAACATGCTTAACGCCAAATCGCTGAAGCTCAATCAATATGGTTTCTGACCAAACTCGATTGAGCACCGCTTGGTCATGACTCATGATGCGACTCCCAATGGCGGATGATCAGAAATCAACGTAAGTAACGTCGACATTTTCTTATCAAGTTCTGCCCACTCATGTTCTGCCACAGAACCAGGCACAATCCCTGCGCCTGCAAACAGTTGTACTTGATCACCGAGCACAAGCGCGCTTCTGATTGCAACACAAAACTCTGCACGCTCATGGCTTATATAACCCATTGACCCCGCGTACCAGCCGCGTGCAAACGGCTCATTATCCAATATAAATTGCATCGACTCTTGTCGGGGTAAGCCAGCAACCGCCGCTGTTGGCTGAAGCGCCGATAACAACTGAACACCATTTATCCTCGCTCTTAGACTAGCGTGAATATTTCGCTTAAGGTGCTGCACTTTTCGTAGTCTGACCAAACTCGGTTCAGCTTCCACTTCAACCATTTCAGAATGCGGTAATAGACGATCAATGATGTCGTCCACCACATACTGGTTTTCGTTGAGGTTCTTTTGGTCTTGGGATAACCAATTCGCCAACTCCATATCTTGAGTGGCATTGTCTCCCCGACCAATCGTACCTGCTAACGCTTCGGTATGTAGCTCATGCCCTACGCGAGAATACAAACGTTCTGGCGTAGACCCCATAAAACTGTGCTTACTGTCTAAGCTCAGCATGAAATGGAAGCTATGATGGTTATTTAAGTAACTTGCTTTAAGTAGCTGTGCAGCACTTAATGTGTTATCAAGCTGCACGGTAGAGCGACGCGCTAAAACCACTTTCTTAAAATCATCATTCTCTATACCAGTCAGAACCTTATGAACTAACTCATTCCATTGAGGCTGACTTGGCGTGTGAACAATAGAGCGGATGTGAGACGAAATTGGAGCTAAGGCCGCGACCTCACAAACCAGTTTATTCAACCCAGCTAGAGTTCGCGCTTTGTCTTCTGAAATATTAACTGCGAGAGACCACTGTTGGTCAAAACGAATTAACTCAATTTGAGGCAAAAAGAAAAAAGAAGGCATACAGCGACGATTCTTCTCATGCTGTCCATCAAAAGAGCGCCCGCCCCAGACTCTTTGCCCTTCACCTAGAATGGTATAAGCAGGACCTGGCTCAACAAAAGCGTGCAATTGCCCTAGTGCAACGACCTCTTCACGTGTATCGCGGGACTGCCAATAAAACTTAGGGAAAAGTGGTTGTGCATCAAGCCAATCAATAAATGAGAAATTAGGTTTCTCGCTAAGGGGCTCGACCAGACGTGTTTGATTGCCTTCCGATTGCTGAACTCGCTCGATAATTCTCTTTACGGCTTGATGGAACTGTGACAAATCAACCTCGTTGTATGTGAGGATAAATGGTAACTGACGGCTACTCTAAGTTTAGACCCAAAGCAAATCAAGGTCGTATGCGATCTTTTGCGAAATCCTGTGATAGCAAGCGAGCAAAACTTAACCAGCAGACAGATTATTTACAGATATATATTCTAATAAAAAACAAATTATTGTATTTTAATAAAGAAATTAACGAATTTTTAGGAATTAAACAATGCAAAATATCGGGATGTCGTCAAAACTCGACAATGTCTGCTACGACATTAGGGGGCCTGTACTCAAACATGCTAAGCGCATGGAGGAAGAAGGGCATAAAATCCTAAAGCTAAACATTGGTAACCCTGCCCCATTTGGTTTTGACGCCCCTGATGAGATTTTAGTCGACGTGATTCGTAATCTGCCGACTTCTCAAGGCTATTGTGATTCCAAAGGTATTTACTCTGCTCGTAAAGCTGTGGTCCAACACTATCAGCGTAAAGGTATACGCTCGCTAGATGTCGAAGATGTGTATGTAGGTAACGGCGTGTCTGAGTTGATCGTAATGGCCATGCAAGCGCTATTAAACAATGGCGACGAAATGCTGATCCCAGCACCAGACTATCCGTTATGGACAGCTTCAGTTGCACTATCTGGTGGTAAGCCGGTTCATTATCTATGTGATGAAGAAACTGACTGGTACCCAGACCTTGAAGACATCAAAAAGAAAATCACACCAAAGACACGTGGCATTGTTCTGATCAACCCGAACAACCCGACAGGTGCGGTATACAACCGTGACTTCCTACTTGAAGTGATTGAGATAGCACGCCAGCACAAACTGATCATCTTCGCAGATGAGATCTACGACAAAGTGTTGTACGACGGTGCAACACATACCTCAGTCGCCACACTCACTGAAGACGTGCTAGTCATGACATTCAATGGCCTTTCAAAAGCCTACCGTGTTTGTGGTTTCCGTGGTGGCTGGATGTTCCTAACGGGGCCTAAACATCTGGCTCAAGGGTACGTGAATGGCTTGGAGCTGCTTTCATCGATGCGTTTATGTGCAAACGTACCAATGCAACATGCCATTCAAACCGCGTTAGGTGGATACCAGAGTATCAATGAACTGATTTTACCTGGCGGACGCTTATTAGAGCAGCGCAACCGAGCGTATGAACTGATCAATCAGATTCCTGGCGTTTCTTGTGTCAAACCTAAGGGTGCGATGTACCTCTTCCCGAAAATCGACACTAAAATGTACAACATCAAGAACGATCAGCAGATGGTTTTAGATTTCTTAAAACAAGAGAAGGTCTTACTGGTGCAAGGTTCCGGTTTTAACTGGCCAAAACCAGACCACTTCCGCATCGTGACACTACCGCACGTTGAAGATCTAGAAATCGCCATTGGACGTTTTGAAAGATTCCTATCAACCTACAGCCAGTAATGAATCACTGGTAGTAATTAGTGCTGATCTCTCATATGCTTAGAGGAACTCCTAGTGAGTTCCTTTTTTACACCAGAAACGGAGAAAGCCATGAAAGAAAGCCATTTTTTCGCCCACCTGGCTCGAATGAAGCTGATCCAACGCTGGCCTTTAATGCGGTCCGTCTCACCAGAAAACGTTTCAGAGCATAGCTTACAAGTTGCTTTTGTCGCTCATGCCCTTGCCCTCATTAAAAACAAAAAGTTCGGCGGCAACCTTAATCCAGAACGCATCGCTATTCTTGCCATGTACCATGACTCCAGCGAAGTATTAACGGGTGATCTTCCAACTCCAGTGAAGTATTACAATCCTGAAATTGCCAAAGAATATAAGAAGATAGAATCGGCAGCGGAACAAAAATTACTCTCCATGTTACCGGAAGAGTTCCACGATGATTTTGCCCCCTATCTTCTTTCTCACTCTGCACACGAAGAGGACGCAAAAATCGTTAAGCAAGCCGATTCCATCTGTGCCTATTTAAAATGTCTTGAAGAACTAAGCGCCGGCAACCATGAGTTCGCTCTGGCAAAAAAACGCTTAGACGTCACTTTGCAAGAACGCAGAACGCCTGAAATGGATTACTTTCTCAATACCTTTGCCCCAAGTTTCGAATTATCGTTAGATGAAATCAGTTAGCTTACGGAGATAATCGTGTCGTTTGAATTACACCCGCAATGGCAAGAGCGCCATGATGATGAGCATAAAATCCGTCGAGACGACCATCGGAGCCCGTACCAACGAGACCGAGCGCGCATTCTTCACTCGGCTGCATTTCGACGCCTACAAGCAAAAACCCAAGTACACGGCAATAGCTTGGAAGACTTTCACCGCAGTCGGTTAACACACTCCTTAGAAGCGTCGCAACTCGGGACCGGTATCGTCGCCCAACTAAAGAAAAAACAACCAGAGTTCCGTGATCTATTGCCGTCAGACAGCTTAATTGATTCATTATGTTTGGCGCACGACATCGGGCATCCTCCATACGGTCATGGGGGAGAAGTCGCTCTAAACTACGTAATGCGCGAACATGGCGGCTTCGAGGGGAACGCCCAAACCTTTCGTATCGTCACTAAGTTAGAGCCTTATACTGAGCATTTCGGAATGAATTTATCACGCCGCACACTGCTTGGTTTGATTAAGTACCCTGCCCTCATTAGTCAAACACGCTCCGTCAAGTTGCCTCAACCAGCCGAGCATCAACGTAAACTAAAAGCAAAAGATTGGAGCCCAGCTAAAGGCATTTATGATTGTGATAAAGACTTATTTGATTGGGTAATTGCACCGCTTTCTGACAACGACAAGGCATTGCTTAGTCTGATGCGTTCAACGCCAGAATCGGAGTTTGAGCACAGTAAAACGCGTTTTAAATCAATCGATTGCTCAATCATGGAGCTAGCAGATGATATCGCCTACGGTGTTCATGATTTAGAAGATGCAATCGTACTTGGTATGGTGACACGTCAGCAATGGCAAGAAGGCGCAGCAAGTCAATTAGCGGACTGTGGCGACCCGTGGTTTGAAGCTCATATCGATTCCATCGGACAGATGCTATTTAGCGGTAAGCACCATGAGCGGAAAGATGCCATCGGTGGTATGGTTAACGCGCTACTGACCAGCATTTCAATCAAAATGGTGGATGAGCCGTTTAATAACCTGTTACTGTCTTGGAATGCGTGTTTAGAACCACAGATGGCACGTGCACTTGACGTACTCAAGCACTTTGTCAGCACCTTCGTTATCCAAGTCCCGCAGGTCCAGATCGTTGAGTATAAGGGTCAGCAAATTATTATGGATATTTTTGAAGCGTTAACAGCAGACCCAGAGCGATTACTACCCGTTCATACAAAAGATCTGTGGTGTCAAGCGAAGAGCGAGAGCAATAAAATGAGGGTCATCGCCGATTATATTTCTGCAATGACCGATGGTCACGCGCAAAAGCTACACCGCCAACTTTTCTCTTCCATCGTTCTTTAGTAACACTCAACCTTTCAAGTAATTCTTTTCAAAAACGCCCGGAGGCATCTGGGCGATTTGGAATTCGATCATATTTTCAAAGGCATGCATAAGCGGTGTAAAGTCACGCTCGGGTTCAAGCAAGCGAAGCGAATGATAACCAGCCTCGACTGTCGATAAGCTATTCTCAGAGGGCGCCTTACGAATGGTGTAGTGCCCTTGTAGTTGCTTAGGCAACTGCACGGTTGGTAATGAATGTAAGTTGCTTGAGAGTTGCCACATTTTGTACGCTTTTTTCCACGTACCATCGAGCAAAATCAAACGTATTTTCTTAGATACACTATGACTCGCTTGAGTGATTTCAGAAATGCATCGTGACTCTTCTGATGGGTAAAGAACAAAATGTTGATATGACTCATCCGCTAATAAGTGATTTAAGACATCATCACAAGAAAAGTCCTCTCCTATCAAACAAATACAGTTATCTAAACTCAAATTGAGAATCCGTGCCGTACCAAGCGGACGATGTTCTTCACTCGTGTGCTGAAGAATGATAAGTTCTACCTCGCTTGCCAGCGGTACAATCCATTGGCAAATACACGCTTTTTGCGATTTTCCACAACGAGAACAATAACGAGACATAGAGTGAACCTTTATACCTTGCTGAGTATTATCAGCGTGATCTGTTTGATACTTCAATTTGAACCAATGGCAAGCCTAACCGAGTGGCACAGCTACAATATACGCCATGGTGAATGGTGGCGAATCGTAACAGGAAATCTCACACATACCAACTTTGCGCACTTAGGAATGAACCTCGCCGGATTGTGGATCATTACTTTTATTTTTCGCCCAAGCACTCGTAACTTCCTTATCGTTTTTTCAATCTTATGTGCATGTGTTGGTGCGCTGAATTTGTTTACCAACATGTCGGTGTACGTGGGTTTATCCGGCGTATTACATGGATTGTTTGGATTTTGGGCGCTCAGAGAAGTCTTTGAAAGCAGAAGAAGCAGTGTGTTGTTAGTCGGAGGGCTAATCGCCAAAGTAGCATGGGAGCAGGTCTATGGCCCATCCAGCAGTACTGCTGAGCTTATCGGTGCAAACGTTGCTATTGATGCTCATATGTTTGGCGCACTCGGTGGGTTAGTGATGGCTTTAATGGAAAAAGGCCTTCGCCGTCGTTTATTCGGATAAAAAATCCCGAACCACGAAAGAGGGGCTGGTTCAGGAAAGCAGTAATAGGGAAACAGATATTGTTCTGAATTCAGACTCAATATCTGCGATACATCAAGCTACAGTAAAATGCGGTCTTCGTTTTTCTTAACTGTCGCTTCACCAATGCCTTTTACGCTCTTCAAATCTGCTGCCGTTTTAAAAGGGCCATGTTCCTCGCGGTAGTCCACTATACTCTGCGCTTTCTTCTCACCTATACCTTTCAACATGGTCGCAATTTCTTCAGCAGTGGCCGTGTTGATATTTACAGTAATTTCAATTCCTTCATATTTGTCAGTGGCTGAATCCGCAGCCATGCTAAAAGGTGCAAAAACAAATAAGCACAATGTCAAAATCCATTTCATATTGAACATACAATCTCCAAAATAGTAGGCTAAAAACAGTCGTCGAGAGCGAGTCACTATCAAGTTTGCAATGGAAAGCAATATGGTTATGCATTTAACAAACTGAGATGACCCGGAATTCACAACGGCCGCTATCACTTAAACGCGCACTAATTTAAGTAATGCCTATTGATGATTGAAGTTCATAAAGACAAAAATAAAACGGACCGCTTATGCGGTCCGTTTTATTCAACATACAAATTACACTAATTGTGCTTAGTTGCTCACAACAAAGTACTCAATGTCAGTATTTGCACGCAGTACGGCTAGTACAGATGATAAATCTTGCTGAGAAGATGCACGCTGCATTTGCATCGCAACTTGATCTTCTAACTCACTATCTAGCTCTGCGTTTACAGCATCAAGCTCGATGATAATGATGTTACCTTCAAGATCTTTAGACTGACCGTATACTGGTTTACCATCGACTGGTTTTGCCATCGCGAATACCGTTGTTGCCAACGGAGAACGACGATCTACTGTCTCTTGTTCACCAAAGGCAAGATTGTTTTCAGCAAGCACGTTCGTCTTACCTTCTTTCAATGCCGCAACGACTTGTGTTCCAAGTTCCATCGCTTCTTGCTCACCTTTAACACGAGATAGCTCTGCAACAACCTGATCTTTCACTTCTTCTAGTGGAAGAACTGTCTCGTCACGCGCATCTTCAACACGAACAACGATAATATGCTCAGGCGCAACTTCGATAGCTTCAGAGTTTAGGCCATCTTCTTTAACTTCAGGGCTTAGGATAGCTTGCATTACCGCAGGGCTACGAAGCACTTCAGGTGCATCAACCTGAGAAATAAAGTCCGTTGTCTTCACTTCTTGGTTAACCGCTTGAGAAGCATCATACAATGAGTCTGGGTATTCAAACGCTACGCGCTCAAGCTCATTTTGCAACTCGTAGAATTGATCGATCGCTTGTTGGTCGACCATCTCTTGTTTGATTTCAGCAGCGACTTCTTCAAATGGCTTCGCCACAGAATCTTTTAGCTCTTCAAGCTTGATAATGTGATAGCCAAAGTCCGACTTTACTAGACCCGACGTATCGCCAGGATTCTTCAGTGCGAATGCCGCTTCTTCAAAAGCAGGGTCCATCACATCACGCTCAATCCAACCTAGGTCACCACCGTTTTCAGCGCTGCCAAAATCGTCAGATTTCTCTTGAGCAAGCGTCGCAAAATCTGCACCCGCGTTTAGCTCATCTAGGATAGCTTGCGCTTTTGCTTCATCGTCCCCTTCTACAAGAATGTGAGCGACACGGCGTTGCTCTTCTGAAGAGTATTTGTTTAAGTGCTCGTCGTAGTACTTTTTCACCTCAGCATCAGAAACATTAACTTGTTCCTTTAGCGCTTCAGCTGACAGTTCGATGTAAGAGACTTTAACCTGCTCTGGACGTGTAAAGTTGTCTGGGTTTGCTTTGTAGTACTCTTGAATTTCTTCGTCGGTCAATTCAATATTTTTCGCAAACTCCGCTAAGTCGATCTGAATCGTGCGAATATCACGAGTTTGAGTGAACAGCTTGCCTTCTGCTTGTACTTCACCCGGCAGAATAAATTCACTGTTTTGTAGCGCATTCAGCAGTTGCTCACGAACCAATTCACGACGCATGTACTCAGCAAAAGAGTCTGGCGAAAAGCCTGCACGACGCAAAGAAGCTTGATAGATCTCTTGATCAAACTGACCATTAGATTGGAACTGAGGCATGTCTAGAATCATGCTACGCACTTGAGTGTCGCTGATTCGCAGCCCCAAAGCTTCAGCTTGTTGGTCAAGCAACACGTCATTGATCATTCGATCTAAAACGGATTTGCGGAAAGATTCAACATATGCAGGGTCAGCCAGCATTTGAGAGAAGTAGTCACCCAACTGAGCTTGCATACGGTTACGCTCATTTTGGTATGCCATCTCGAACTCACCACGAGGAATCTCAGTGTTACCGACTTTCGCTGCAGAGTTGTTGCTACCACCAACGATGTAGCTACCTACACCTGCAAATACGAAAGACAGGATGATAAGTCCAAGGATAATTTTGACCGCGATGCTATTCACGCCTTCGCGTAGTCGATCCATCATAATTTAACTGCTCTCCACAATTGAAGCCTACTGCTTCTATCTAATAGAAATAATGGCGCAATAATATCAGAAAAAGAAATGCGCATCAGTATGATGCGCATAATTTAAGAAAGTTCGGCTCGAAGTTTGTAAATTTTTGTTCGAAACTTATTGTTTGAGCAAAAGTTAAGCAAATGGCCGGTTACAGAAATAACGCCGTGATTAGTTACAAGCGTCTTTCAGTGCTTTACCAGCTTTGAAAGCTGGTACTTTTGCTTCTGCGATTTGGATTTCTTCACCAGTTTTTGGGTTACGACCAGTACGTGCAGCACGAGTACGAACGCTGAATGTACCAAAGCCAACTAGAGCGACTTGATCACCAGATTGAAGAGTTCCGCTTACTGCTTCGATGAATGCATCTAGAGCACGACCCGCTGACGCTTTAGAAATATCTGCATTTTCTGCGATTTGTTCTACTAACTGAGTTTTATTCACTGTAATTTCCCCTTTGTGTCATCTGTGATTATTTTTGTGATGACTTTCGTTCCATTGTTAAGAAAATATGCTCCACCCCTTATTCATCAAGGGCTGGCAGCTATCGAAACTAACTTAGCGCCCAAAAAAAACGCTGACAAGCCTTTTTGGGCTTATCAGCGTAAACTTTTACTTATTTTTGCTACACATCACTATTTTTGAGACTCAAACTCAACGCCCGTCGGGTCTCGCTCTAGTGCGACTTTCAGTACTTCATCAATCCACTGTACAGGGATAACTTTCAGATCAGCGATAACATTATCAGGAATCTCTTCCAGATCACGCTCGTTATCTTTTGGAATTAGCACTGTCTTAATGCCACCACGGTGTGCCGCAAGTAACTTCTCTTTTAGGCCGCCGATAGGTAGAACCTCACCACGCAGTGTGATTTCACCCGTCATCGCTACTTCTGCTTTCACAGGGTTGCCTGTCAGAGAAGAAACCAATGCCGTACACATTGCTGTACCCGCACTTGGGCCATCTTTTGGTGTCGCGCCTTCCGGTACGTGTACGTGAATATCTTTCTTCTCGTAGAAGTCAGTATTGATACCTAGCTTTTCTGCACGAGAGCGAACCACTGTCATTGCTGCTTGGATAGACTCTTGCATCACATCACCAAGAGAACCCGTTTGTGTCAGCTTACCTTTACCTGGCATTGATTGAGTTTCAATCGTTAATAGATCGCCACCCACTTCTGTCCAAGCTAGGCCAGTTACTTGACCAATTCGGTTACTTTCATCCGCTTTACCGTAATCGAAACGTTGAACACCTAAGTACTCTTTTAGGTTGTCCATCGTTACCGTTACTGACTTGATGTCCTTATCCAGCAAGATGTTCTTCACCGCTTTACGGCAGATCTTAGAAATCTCACGCTCTAAGTTACGGACACCCGCTTCACGCGTGTAGTAACGAATGATGCCAATAATCGCAGAATCTTCAATGACGATCTCATCCGCTTTCAAGCCATTACGCTTCACTTGTTTATCAACAAGGTGACGTTTTGCAATGTTCAGCTTCTCGTCTTCGGTGTAACCAGATAAACGAATAACTTCCATACGGTCTAACAATGGACCCGGGATGTTCATCGAGTTCGATGTCGCAACAAACATAACGTCAGAGAGATCGTAATCCACTTCTAGGTAGTGATCGTTGAACGAGTTATTCTGTTCAGGATCAAGTACTTCTAGCAGAGCCGATGCCGGATCACCACGCATATCGGAAGACATTTTGTCGATTTCGTCCAATAAGAACAGCGGGTTCTTCACACCAACCTTCGACATCTTCTGGATCAATTTGCCTGGTAATGAGCCGATATAAGTACGACGGTGACCACGAATTTCCGCTTCATCACGCACACCACCCAACGCCATACGAACATACTTACGGCCTGTAGCTGAAGCAATTGAACGACCAAGAGATGTTTTACCGACACCAGGAGGACCAACGAGACAAAGGATAGGACCTTTTAGCTTGTTGATACGGTTTTGAACCGCCAAGTATTCAAGGATACGTTCTTTGACGCGTTCTAGACCGTAGTGATCTTCATTAAGAACCTCTTCTGCTTTCGCTAAGTTTTTCTTAACTTTTGAGCGCTTAGCCCAAGGAACGCTGACCATCCAATCGATGTAGCTACGAACCACTGTTGCTTCAGCAGACATTGGAGACATCATCTTAAGCTTTTGCAACTCTTGTTCTGTCTTTTCACGTGCCTCTTGAGGCATTTTTGATTCGTCAATCTTCTTCTGTAGCGTTTCGAACTCGTCTGGTGCGTCTTCCATCTCACCAAGTTCTTTCTGAATCGCTTTCATTTGCTCATTCAGATAGTACTCACGCTGAGATTTTTCCATTTGCTTTTTAACGCGACCACGAATTCGTTTTTCAACTTGCAGCAAGTCGATCTCTGATTCCATCTGGCCCATCAGGAATTCCAGACGCTCAGTGACGTCAACAATTTCAAGCACTTGCTGCTTATCCACCAACTTCAACGGCATATGAGCCGCGATGGTATCCGCTAAGCGTGCGGCTTCGTCGATACCATTAAGGGACGTTAGCACTTCTGGTGGAATCTTCTTGTTTAGCTTAATGAACCCTTCAAACTGATTAATCGCGCTGCGAACAATCACTTCTTGCTCACGCTCATCCAATTCTGGCGTAACAACAAATTCAGCTTCCGCTAGGAAGAAGTCACTCTCTTTAAAGTGATTAATTTTTGCTCGCTGCTGGCCTTCGACCAATACTTTTACTGTGCCATCCGGAAGCTTCAAGAGCTGGAGAATGGTGGCTACCGTACCTACGTCAAATAGGTCGTCAACCGTAGGCTCGTCAGTATCCGCTTGCTTTTGTGCCACAAGAAGAACTTGTTTGTTGGTTTCCATCGCCGTTTCTAGACAGCTAATCGATTTCTCACGACCAACAAACAATGGAATAACCATGTGTGGGTAGACCACTACGTCACGTAGAGGTAGTACCGGGATCTCGATACGCTCGGAACGTTCCAAGTTCATATAATTCTCTCTTCCGCTTTCACGTTTAACGTATTACTTAAGGCAGTATATGGGGGCTAATTGTTTGGATTCAATAAGAGAAATAAAAAAAGGAGGTAATTACTTACCTCCTTTTTCATTATGGCTGAATTTACTCTGCTCCAGCTGCCTGATTGTCTGCGTTACTGTAAATAAGCAGTGGCTCTGACTCGCCATTAATGACGGACTCATCAATCACGACTTTACTAACGTCTGTTGCAGATGGTAATTCGTACATGGTTTCAAGTAGCACGCCTTCAAGAATCGAGCGTAAGCCACGAGCACCTGTTTTACGCTCCATTGCTTTTTTCGCGATAGCGCGCAGCGCATCTTCACGGAATTCAAGTTCGGCGTTTTCTAGCTCAAACAATGCTGCATATTGCTTGGTCAGTGCGTTCTTCGGTTCACATAGGATCTGAATCAACGCTTCTTCATCAAGCTCAGTCAGTGTTGTTGTTACAGGTAGACGACCAATGAATTCTGGAATGAGGCCGTACTTCACTAAGTCTTCAGGTTCAACTTGAGTAAATAGCTCACCTACCGTCTTCGATTCATTCTTCGAACGAACTTCAGCACCAAAGCCAATACCTGTACCTGTTGCAACACGCTGCTCAATCACCTTGTCTAAGCCAGCAAAAGCACCACCACAGATGAACAGGATCTTAGATGTGTCCACTTGTAGGAATTCTTGCTGAGGATGCTTACGACCACCTTGAGGTGGAACCGATGCAACCGTACCTTCGATAAGTTTTAGTAGCGCCTGCTGAACACCTTCACCAGATACGTCACGCGTAATAGATGGGTTTTCAGCTTTGCGTGAAATCTTATCAATTTCATCAATGTAAACGATGCCGCGTTCTGCTTTAGCTACATCGTAATCACATTTTTGCAGAAGCTTTTGGATGATGTTTTCAACGTCTTCACCTACGTAACCGGCTTCGGTTAGTGTCGTCGCGTCTGCCATTGTAAATGGCACATCCAAGAATCGAGCTAATGTCTCCGCAAGTAGTGTTTTACCACTACCTGTAGGACCAATTAGAAGGATGTTACTCTTACCAAGCTCCACACCTTCGCTCGTTGTATCACCATTGCGTAAACGCTTGTAGTGGTTATATACCGCAACTGCGAGCACTTTTTTCGCGTAATCTTGCCCGATCACATAGTCATCAAGGTGTTCACGGATCTGTTTTGGCGTTGGTAACGCTTCAGATTCTTTCTTAGGGAGAACATCCTTGATTTCTTCGCGAATAATATCGTTACATAAGTCGACACATTCGTCGCAAATGTACACTGACGGACCTGCGATTAGCTTGCGAACTTCGTGCTGACTTTTGCCGCAGAAAGAACAGTACAGCAATTTACCGCTGCCACTTTCTTTGCTTTTATCTGTCATTCGCTAACCTCTTAGCCTTTACTCTTCATGAATGAGTGTATATCAATTTTTGCCAAAATGCGCTGGCTAATTACTCGCCACGGTGGCTTAACACTGCATCCACGATACCGTATTCCACAGCCTGCTCTGATGACATGAAGTTATCACGATCAGTATCGCGCTCAATGACTTCAAGAGGTTGGCCTGTATGTTCTGCTAACAACTTGTTTAGCTTCTGTTTAATCGTCAGGATTTCCTGAGCATGGATTTGGATATCAGAAGCTTGACCCTGGAAACCACCCAATGGTTGGTGGATCATTACACGCGAGTTAGGCAGTACGTAACGCTTACCTGGCGCACCACCTGCAAGCAGGAAGGCACCCATTGAACATGCTTGACCCATACACACAGTGCTGACATTTGGCTTAATGAACTGCATGGTATCGTAAATAGACATACCAGCTGTTACGCTGCCGCCTGGCGAGTTGATGTATAGGAAAATATCTTTATCTGGATTTTCAGATTCTAGGAAAAGTAGCTGAGCCACGACAAGGTTTGCCATGTGGTCTTCCACTTGACCCGTTAAAAAAATCACGCGCTCTTTAAGCAGACGTGAGTAGATGTCGTAAGAGCGTTCGCCTCGGGAAGTTTGTTCAACCACCATTGGTACTAGCGCGTCCATAATTGGCGACATTGCATTTTTTTCTTGGTAGCTCATATTCTTATGTCCCTAAAATAAATGGCCCGGATGATGACTATCATACGGACCATTGTTAGCAGAATAGTTAACGTTAAGTCAACCTTCTACGCAAGATATTGCTTATTAAGCAGCAGGTTGTTGTTGGTTAAGTAGCTCGTTGAAGCCTACTTCTTTCTCAGAAACCTGTGCTTTAGCGATGATCGCGTCGATTGCTTGCTCTTCTAGAGCTACGTTGCGCATGTTGTTCATCATTTCTTCGTTTTGCTCGTAGTAAGCAATAACTTCTGATGGATCTTCGTATGCAGTAGCCATTTCTTCGATTAGAGCTTTAACTTTCTCGTCGTCCGCTTTTAGCTCTTCAGATTTGATTACTTCACCTAGTAGAAGACCAACAACTACGCGACGTTTAGCTTGTTCTTCGAACAGTTCACGTGGAAGCTGAGCAGCAGCTTCTGGGTTACCACCGAAGCGTTGTGCAGCTTGTTGACGCAGAACTTGGATTTCTTGCTCGATAAGCGCTGATGGTACGTTGATGTCGTTTTGCTCAACTAGACCGTCAATCGCTTGCTCTTTGATGCGGTTCTTAACAGCTTGCTTAAGTTCGCGTTCCATGTTCTTACGAACTTCAGCTTTAAGTGCTTCAACACCACCTTCAACAACACCGAACTTAGCAACGAACTCGTCGTTTAGTTCTGGTAGTTCACGAGCTTCAACTTTGTTCACTTTGATTGCGAACTTAGCTGCTTTACCTTTTAGGTTTTCAGCGTGGTAATCTTCTGGGAAAGTCACGTCGATGTCGAATTCCATACCAGCAGTTTTACCTGCGATACCGTCTTCGAAACCAGGGATCATGCGACCAGCACCCATTTCTAGAGGGAAGTTCTCAGCTTTACCACCTTCGAACTCTTCACCGTCGATAGAACCAACGAAGTCGATGCTTACGCGTTTGCCATCTTCTGCTGCTTCTTCAACTTCAACCCAAGTTGCTTGTTGCTTACGTAGAGTATCGATCATCTCTTCTACGTCTGCATCTTTAACTTCTGTTAGTGGTTTTTCAACAGTGATGCTCTCTAGGCCTTTAAGCTCAACTTCTGGGTAAACTTCAAAAGTTGCAGTGAAAACTAGGTCTGAACCTTCTTTGTTCTCTACAGGAGCGAAAGTTGGAGCGCCAGCTGGGTTGATTTTCTCTTTAACGATAGCTTCGATGAAGTGGCGTTGCATTACTTCACCAAGAACGTCTTGACGTACTGCTTTGCCGTACATCTTAGCAACCATTTTTAGAGGCACTTTACCCTTACGGAAACCATCGAAACGACGGTTTTTAGCGATGTTGCGTAGTTCAGCTGTTACAGCGTCTTCGATGTTTGCAGCTGGAACAGTAATGTTTAGACGGCGCTCTAGGCCCTCTAGCGTTTCAACAGTAACTTGCATTATATATAAACCTCTAAAGTGGCTCGGTTTTCCGAGCGTATGAGCGAAACTCAGAGGAGCTTACGCTTCATCCTTGTGTAGTGTTCTGTCCGAACACCTAATTTAAAATCGAGTATCGATACTGGTTGTCAGTACCGGACTAATCAGTGATATCTTCGATAAAATAACCAAAGGTATCTCCTATTAGCCTCAGGACAGAATTTTTAGACGCGACATTCTAGCGATCTGTCGCAACCCTGTCGAGCCAATAGCCACTATGTGGACATTGTCTGCGCTAAATTCTCGAATGCTGACCCATTTTTTCTTCAAAAATGCGATTCAGACACCGTCTAAGCATCGCCAGCATATCTAGAATGGGGACAATAGCGACTTTTTCAAGAGAATCGACCGGTTTTTTTATCGAAAAGCCTAAAAAGAGATCTTGCTCTTGTTTTACTCCACAGAGTTGAAAACTAAATCCCTAATCCTTCCTACAAACTATTAACATTTTCTTACGTGACCAAAGGAAGTTGTAAGGAGTGTAAGGATGTCGCAAAAAAAACGGATTCTGCTGACATTTTTTGCTTTCTATTTCCTGTGCGCAATTATCGGTGGCCATTGGGTTTGGCAGACCAGTTATCAATCTCTACTTGATAAACACCAATCACAGCTTGAGCAATTTTCTGGCCATATAAAAAATAAACTCGATAAGTACGCCCATATCCCAAATCTTCTAGCTAAAGATGATCCACTTTATCAAGCGCTTCTGCACCCCAACAACAGTGCGCAACTGGAAATCACTAATCGGTATTTAGAATCCGTTAATGGCGTGATTGAAGCAGCGGACACCTACTTAATCGATCAATGGGGTACAACGATCGCAGCCAGCAACTGGCGTAAAGAGCGCTCCTTTATCGGGCGAAATTTTGCATTTCGCCCTTATTTCAAACAAGCCATTGTAGGCAAAAGAAGCCAATACTACGCACTGGGCTCAACATCTGGTAAACGTGGCTACTACTATTCTTATCCCATCGTATACGCTGGCGGTGTACTTGGTGTCGTCGTGGTGAAGATGGACCTAAGTAAGATAGAGGACAACTGGCAGCAACCTAACAGTGTTTTTGTCGCCAGCGACCCATACGGAATTGTTTTCATGAGTAGCCGAAGTGAATGGCTACTCAAAAGCTTACGACCACTGACAAAAAAAGAGAAAAAGCAAGTTTGGGCAAGCCAACAATATCTTGATGCGCCAATTGAAACGCTTGGATTAGTGGGTAGTTTGGACGAGGTGCATTCTGAGCTTAAACAGGGTTACCCATACAATAAAGGAACCTTGGTGGTCTCTTCGCTGCCCCTTCCCGAACTCAAACTGACAATTCGTGTGCTGTCTCCTAAACAGTCTATCGTTTGGTTCACCATGGGTTACATCTTTGTACTCACTCTAGCATTCATGGTTTTGTTTTTAATTGGTCAGCTTATTTATCACCGTCAACAGCGTCACTTGCAAATTGAACGAATTCAACAAGAAGCCAATCAAAAGTTGGAATATCAAGTCATGGCACGGACTGCCGAGTTGCAAGCGGAGATCGCACAGCGTATCGATACCGAGCAAACTTTACGCGTTACTCAAGACGAATTGGTGCAAGCAGCGAAACTCGCGGTGTTAGGACAAATGTCGGCCAGTATCAGCCATGAACTGAATAATCCACTTGCGGCAATTCGTAGCTTTGCGGAGAACGGCAAGCTGTTTCTAAAAAAAGAAAAATATGAGCGAGTGGAAGATAATCTCACTCGCATTTCTGCTCTCACTGACCGTATGGCAAATATCAGTCAGCAACTTCGCTCTTTCGCCAAAAAAACCAGTGGTGACGAGTTGGCTCAATCTCGATTGTTCCCTGTTATTGCCTCTGTAAAAGAACTGATGAAGCCCGCATTTAAATCAGGGCGCGTCACGTTAGAAACAAATTTGCCAGAGCATGATGTTGAAGTGCAGATCAATATTATTCAACTGGAGCAAGTGTTGGTCAATTTACTGACTAATGCGATAGAAGCACTCAAAGAACAACAAGACAAACAGGTAGAATTATCTGTAGAACACGATGAGCACACTGATTTGGTTTGGATTCATGTTGATGATAATGGCCCAGGGCTTGGCTCTTTCTCACTTTCTGATTTATGTGAACCGTTTCTAACCACTAAACTGAACGGTTTAGGTTTGGGTCTCTCTATCTCGCAACAAATCTTAGCCAGTATGAAAGGAAAATTATGTGCCCATAATCGAGAACAAGGCGGCGCTCGATTCTCATTGTGTTTACCTATCACTTCTTACAACACTGAGCCATCAAAAGGATAAGATCATGTGTCAGGTGTTTTTTATTGATGATGAGGCCGATCTCAGAATCGCTATAGAACAGACCTTTGAACTGGCGGATATCGACGCCAAGTTTTTTGTGGATGCAGAATCGGCTTTAATAGCGATGCAGCAAGGAGAAGAAGCTGGCGTCGTGGTCACTGATATCTGTTTGCCGGGCATTTCTGGTATGGATATGCTGACAACTTTGACTCAACGCGATGCAAACTTACCCGTCATCATGATCACTGGACACGGTGATATTTCCATGGCTGTGCAAGCCCTTCATCAAGGCGCTTACGACTTTATTGAGAAACCTTTTGCGCCAGAACATTTGGTTGAAACGGTTAAGCGGGCGATTGAGAAGCGCAAACTAACCAATGAAAATGAAAAACTGCGCCTGTCACTTAAAGCCAGTAAAACCCTTGGTCCACGAGTTATTGGTGAAACCTCTAGCATCCAAATATTACGAGAGACCATCACCCAAATCGCCGATACCGACGCCGATATTTTATTGTTTGGTGAAACCGGTACAGGGAAAGAGTTAATCGCTCGTTCTTTACATGAGCAAAGCTCTCGCCGGAACCAAAACTTTGTCGCCGTAAATTGTGGAGCGGTTCCAGAGAACTTAATTGAGAGTGAACTCTACGGCCATGAAAAAGGCGCATTCACTGGCGCCGAAAGCCGTCGTATCGGTAAATTTGAGTTTGCACAAGGCGGCACACTTTTCTTGGATGAGATCGAGTCGATGCCTATCCAAGCCCAAATTCGTTTATTGAGGGTATTACAAGAGCGCGTGATTGAGCGTGTCGGTTCAAATGAATTATTGCCTTTAGATATTCGAGTGATTGCCGCAACAAAGGTCGATTTAAAACACGCAGCTGAAGAAGGTACTTTCCGTCAGGACCTCTATTATCGGCTCAATGTCGTGACCTTGGATCTCCCGCCACTACGCGAACGAAAAGAAGACATTCCCGCCCTCTTTCACCACTTTCTGTTGGTAGCAGCTTCACGTTATGGCAAAAGCTCACCTAGTTTGTCACCCCAAGATCTAGCGCAACTGATGAGCCATGACTGGCCTGGTAATGTTCGAGAACTCAGAAATGCTGCAGAACGTTTTGTACTATTGGGTAAGTTAATTCAGTTGGGAGAATCGAACCCAGTTGCTAAGTCTTCCTCAAGCCTTGCAGAGCAAGTGGCGGAGTTTGAGAGAGCAGCCATTGAAGGCGCTTTATTAGAAAACAACGGTAGTATTAAACAGACAATGTGCCAATTGAATGTGCCAAGAAAAACCCTTTACGACAAGATGCAGCGCTACCAAATAAATAAAGACCTTTACAAATAAAACACGTTCAGATAACTGGCATTATATTCAACTTGAATCATAATTTTTAACAACAGGTTTATCATGGTTGTTACAGATATGAACGAAAAAGTGAGAATACCGATTGTTACAGATACTGTGCTCGTAGACGGTTGCTATCAAGAAGAGAGAAGATTCGGTGAAGAGCGTCGTAAAAATAAAAAGAGGTGGCGACACTATGAACGTCGAATTAATTCAGACCCGCGCAAAACTTGTTACAAGTCAATAGACGAAGAGGTGTGAATTCTCACACCTCTTTCTACTTTCTGGCTTCCATTACTTGGTAATGATCTCCGGCCCCATCAAGGTAGTAGGCAACCAAGTCGATACCCATGGTACATATGTGACGATAATTAGGAATAAGAACATCACTCCAACCCAAGGTAATGCTGCCTTCACTACGTTCATCATCGACATTTTGGCAACACCAGCGGTCACAAATAAGTTAAGACCCACGGGCGGCGTTATCATTCCTATCTCCATATTCACCACCATCATTATGCCCAAATGAATTGGGTCTATGCCTAATGCAATCGCAATTGGGAACACGAGCGGCGCAACAATGATCAACAAGCCTGATGGCTCCATGAACTGACCACCAATCAACAACAAGACGTTCACCACAATCAAGAAAGTGATGGGTCCGAGACCAGCCGAGAGCATCGACTCGGTGATCATTTGCGGGATGCGTTCTTCCGTTAAAACATGCTTCAAAATTAAGGCATTAGCAATGATGAACAGCAGCATGATGGTGAGTTTGCCCGCTTCATACAGGGTGTGTTTCGTGTCTTTATGAACAAAGGTTTGGAAGATTTTAACGAGCGCAGGTTTAGTGTTTTTCTTGTCTGCAAATGGCCCCATGTCTTTGTATACAAAGTTAGCAATAAAGAATGAGTACACAGCAGCAACCGCAGCGGCTTCTGTCGGCGTAAAGATACCGCCATAGATACCACCAAGAATGATGACGACCAACAACAAGCCCCAGCTTGCATCCTTGGCAGCATCAAAGGTTTCTTTCCAACCGACAAAAGGTTGTTTTGGAAGGTTCTTGATTCTCGCGGCAATGTAAATCGCAATCATCAACATGACACCCGCCAGCAAACCGGGAATCACACCACCAAGGAACATACGTCCAACTGACACATCCGTTGCGGCTGCATACACCACCATCACAATCGAAGGTGGGATCAAAATCCCTAGCGTACCTGCGTTACAAATTACCCCAGAGGCAAACTCTTTTGAGTAACCGTTTTTGATCATACCTGCGATAACAATACTACCTATGGCAACAACCGTTGCAGGTGAGGAACCTGACAACGCGGCAAACATCATACACGCTACAACCGAAGCCATCGCCAAACCGCCGCGGAACCAGCCTACAATGGCAATGGCGAAACGAATGATCCGCTTTGCTACGCCACCCGTCGACATAAAGCTTGAAGCCAATATAAAGAATGGAATAGCCAATAGCGTGTAGTGGCCCGCGAATGCATTAAACAGCGTTTGAGCGACTGACGCTAAAGAGGCATCCGAATGCATTAAAAGGAAAAGAACACTGGAAAGGCCCAGCGAAATAGCAATTGGCACGCCAACCAGCATAAAACCAATTACCATCAAAAATAGAAATAAGATATCCATGGCTTATTGCTCCTTGTTTTTAGCGTCTTGCGAGGCCTTTGGAGCCATTACGTCTTCAGCGTCACTCATCTCAGCTTTAAGAGATTCGAGCTCTTCCTCCGCTTCATGTCCTGCAATCAAGCGATCGAGCTTGCCAGTAGCGATTTGCCACGTGACTTGAACAAATCTAAACGTTAGTAGCGCCATTCCAAGTGGCAAAGCGAAGTAAGGAATAAAACGTGGCAGCTTTTCATAACGCTCTCCCTCATTTAACCAGTCGGCCATGAACTGGAGTATTTCAGGCATCGGAATATCGTCCGTTTCATACCACGCTCGGTCGGTAGCGAACGGATACCAGTAGTTCCAAGCGCCAATTAACAGCAAAATAGAGAAGGCTAAGCAACACATTGCTGCAAAAAGCGCCAGGGCTTTTCGTTTACCTTCCGGAACGATGTTAATAATGACATCGACACCAATATGAAAGTGTTTTTTCACACCATAAGATGCGCCAACCAACACCATCCATGCGAACATGAAAACGGTGAGCTCAAGCGCCCAAAGAATATTGTCGTTAAAGACATAACGAAAGATGACATTGGCAAAGGTCAGCAAGGTCATGGCACCCAAGAAGAAAGCAATCAAAGTCTCTTCAATGGCATCAGTGATTCGTCCAGCCTTGGCAAAAAAAGTCTGTTCCATAATTACATCACGTCGTCTGTAGGGGGAAAGAGCCCCCTCAGTTTGAGAGGGCTAAATGTGCTAGGTGTTATTATTTTTGGTTAGACGCCAAAGCGGCTTCGATTAGGTCAGAACCAATGTCTTTTTCGAACTTCTTCCATACTGGTTGAAGTGCAGTGACCCATTCTTGGCGCTGTTCTGGCGTTAGAGTACGAACCACACCACCTGCTTCGATGATATTGTTCTTATTCGCAAGGTTTACTTTGGTTGACTCAGCATTACGCTGCGCAGTTACCTCTTGAATAATGGTATTTAACTGCTCGCGCTGATCATCTGGTAGGTTTTTCCAGAAGTCGTTTGACGTCACAACTAAGTAATCCAGAATTCCGTGGTTCGTTTCCGTAATGCCATCTTGAACTTCGAAGAATTTTTTGCCGTAAATGTTTGACCAAGTATTTTCTTGACCATCAATAACCTTAGTTTGCAAGCCGCCGTAAACTTCTTTGAACGACATTTTTTGTGGGTTAGCACCTAGCTGCTCAAACTGAGCAACGAGTACATCAGAGGCTTGAACACGGAACTTAAGTCCTTCAGCATCAGTTGGAGAAATGAGCGGCTTGTTGGCTGACATTTGCTTCATGCCGTTATGCCAAAACGCAATGCCTTGTAGGCCACGACGTTTCATTGAATTTTTCAGCTTTTCACCCGCTTCCGAGTTTTGGAAACGGTCAACCGCGTCGACATCATCGAACAAGAAAGGAAGATCGAAAAGGCGGTACTTCTTGGTGAATTTCTCAAACTTAGAAAGAGAAGGAGCAGCGAGTTGAACATCACCATTCAGTAGCGCTTCCAACACTTTGTCATCATCATAAAGTGTTGAGTTAGGAAACACCTGCATACAGACTTTACCGTTCATCTCTTCGTTGACGCGTTTTTCAAGTAACGAAGCCGCGATGCCTTTAGGGTGTTTGTCCGCGTTCGTTACATGGCTAAACTTGATGACCGTTTCACCCGGGTCACAATTTGCGGCAGCATTAAAACTGGTAACAGCAAGTGCAGAGACAGATAGTAGAGTTAGAGGCTTAAACATTATTATTCTCCTTGTTGAATCACATCCCATCCCGTCCATGAGTAACTAGGTGTTAGGCGATGGGTACGGATGTTCAACAAAGAGCAATTAATGGACCATGTTAAAATTTATATGTATTTCAATAAATTAACAAAGCCCATTAACATGAATCAGAAGTGTAACGAGTGAATTCCACCCAAGAAAAAGATACAAATGGGTGGGAAATGACCCATTTATGAAGAACAGCTTATCTCCATTTTCTTCCCCCATTCCGGCGGCAATTTCGCATAATCATCAAACTCGGGTTGCTCATCAAATGGGCGTTTTAACAGTTCGGCCAATCGGTGTAATTCGCTAAAGTCCCCTTCTTCCGCTTTATCAATCGCCAACTGAGCCAAGTAGTTACGCAAGATGTATTTGGGATTGGCTTGACGCATCTGTTTGCAACGCTGTTCGGTTGAAATCAGCCCCCCTAGTTCATCAACCTCTAGTTCACACCGAGCTAAATACAGATCAAGCCAAGCTCGCGCTGCTTCTCGGTCGAGAAATAAATCGATTACGGCTTGGGAAGGCGCATTATCAAGGTTTGAAAGTGTTCTGAAGAAGCGAGTGTAGTCCGTTTTGTTCTGGTGAAGAAGCTCAAACATAGCTTCAAACAAACGCCCGTCTTCCGCTATCTTGGTTTTTAAGCCCAGCTTCTCACGCATGAGGCGGCTGAACTGCTGGCTTAAATGAACTTCAAATTGACTCAACGACGATTCTAAATCTTCTCGTTCAACGAGTGGCGATAGCGCATGCGCCAGTGCTGATAGGTTCCAAAGCGCAATTCTAGGCTGTTGATCAAATGCGTAACGACCCTGGTAGTCTGAATGATTACAAATGTATCCCGGCTCATAATCATCAAGAAAGCCAAACGGACCATAATCAAAAGTTTGCCCAAGAATTGACATGTTATCGGTATTCATCACACCATGCGCAAAACCAAAAGCTTGCCAATATGCGATCATCTCGGCTGTTTTAGTCACGATGGCGTCAAACATCGCGGCATATGGTTTCTCCACCGATGCACAATCAGCAAAGTGCCACTCAATCACCTTATCCGCCAACAGCTTCTGCTCTGCTAACTGGTTGGTGTAAAAGAAATGCTCAAAGTGACCGAATCGAACATGGGTTTCAGCCATTCGAAGTAACAAAGCGCCCGATTCCGTTTTTTCTCGATAAACAGGTGTATCACTGACCATCATACCGAGAGCACGTGTCGTGGGAACCCCAAGGCCCGCCATGGCTTCACTGCACAAGTACTCACGGATAGTTGAGCGTAATACCGCTCGCCCATCTCCCATTCGCGAGTAAGGCGTTAGCCCTGCACCTTTGAGGTGAAGATCAAACCAAGTACCATCCTGATGCTCAATTTCTGCCAACAATAATCCACGTCCATCGCCCAAATCTGGGTTGTAAACGCCAAACTGATGGCCTGCATATTTCATCGCAAGAGGACGAAATTGTTCGAATTCACTTAGCCCAGAAAAAACCGCCAATAACTCATCGTTTTGCTCTTCTGGTAAACCAAACTGCTGTGCAAACTCACCATTCCAAGCGACCCAGCGAGTGTTGTCCAAGGGTTGTGGCTCGACCAACGTATAGAACGCTGACGGTAATTGACTAAAGCGATGGGTGAAATTGACCCGTTGCCAAATGGACATGTAGGGTTCCTTAATAAAAAGAAGTACTGTTGTGAGTATACGTGTGAATGTCCCTGTCATTCAGCCATGAAATGGGCATGGGTATTTTGCGTGAATAACGCGAAGGCGGCAGGAAGGTATCAACCTGCCGCAGACCGTCTCCTAAACGGAGGTAGCATGTAAAAACGATCAAAGGGTTAAGCGGAAAATTCTTCACCCGTTTTTGGTGGCTGTGATGGCGTATCAAAACGAGCGCGTTCGATATCCACTACCGTTTTATAGCTCAACGATAACAATGCCAGCTGGTACGCGCCAAAAATACCATAGGCCACACCGACGAGGCTCAACATAAAGAGATTCGTAAAGTGGCTAAAGATCAGCTGACTGAGCAAGCCCGCACCCAATGGAATTAGTCCCATCAAAATGAATACTTGTTTGTTGTATGGTCTGCTCTGGTTCCACGAACGACGCAAACTGCGCGGCTGATGATCCATTGCAGTCGCTGGCAACACAAATGACCATCGCGCCATTACCCAATAGCCAGGAATGCTTGCAATCGTTGTGATAATAGCCATAGCAACAAAGTCGGCTTCACCACTTTCTGCAATGTAGATAAACGACAACACAAAGATCGGGATACCAATAACGAGCATCATCATCAGTCCAAACAGTATCCACCAGCCTATGAAACGGAATTCTCGAGCTGACAAACGAAATACATCCAACGCAGAGTGCATGTAATCGCCGGCTAAATAAATTCGATGCACACGCACAGCCGCCATAGCGGCAACAAGTGGGTACAAAATAATTGTGACGAAATAAAATCCTGAGACATTGCCTTCTTGAACGTTCGCTTGATCTTGCCCCGTCATTTCAGGATACATAAAAGCAAAAATTGAGTGCACGATAATCAACGGAATACAAGCAATAACAATTGCGAGTAGATTCCTTCTGACCATCACTGCCGCTTCTCGGCATATTTCCGAAACAGAAAAGCCCTCGGTAGACATATAACATCCTTAGTTCATAAAAATCGGCCCCTAGGGTAACCGCAGAGTAGAAAAATCGCTTTAAAAATAATGAGAAACACATCTCATAAGATAATGAGAACGAAACCAAAATAAATCAGATAAAAAATAAGCCACTCAATGTGAGTGGCTTATACCGCAATTCAATACCGTTTTAGACGCGACGTCGCCAGCCTAATGTTGCAAGTAACATCAAAGCCCAATAAGAAACACTGCCGCTACCTTCAGAGTTCTTGAATGTCGTTGTCTTCAAATAAGCAACAACCGTCACGATAACTTCACCCGTAGCAGTGGCACCATGACCGTCTGAAACCGTATATTGCAGCTTGATGCCGTCAGTAGGGCTATCCGGTGCTTGAAAACGGATTTTGCCATTCTCTACACTCGCACTTCCCACACCCGTTACGTTCTGTACACTTTCTACAACCAGTTTATCGCCGTTCACATCCGAATCATTGCTCGCTACATCAATCAGAATACTTTCACCAACGGCAACGGTCGCCGTATCTGCAAGCGTAAGTGGCGCTGCGTTTTTCATGGTTAAATCGACGGTAGCACTGGACGTTTCATTACTAGGATCAGTCACGGTTAAACGGAATGTCAGAACCTCACCAGCTTTTGCACCTTGAGGCACCGTAAAGCTTGTGCTAACACTGGTTGCATTGCCAAGAGAAACTGAAGTGCCAGCCAACTGCTCCCATTTATAACTCAACACATCACCATCAGCATCCGTACTATTTAACGCAGACAACGTGACTCGCTGCCCAACCGTCATGTCTTTATTATCAACATCAATCACAGCCACTGGCGCTTCGTTGCTGCCAAGCACTTCCACCTGCACATTCACGATTGAAGATGAGTACGCACCATCAACCGACAACAAACGATATTGGAAAGTGTCCAGACCAACGAAGTTAGCTTCAGGTTGGTACTGGTTGCCAGAGATGGTGCCGTGCTCAGGCTTCTGCACAATGTCCACATTGAACTGATACCCTACCGCCATGAAATCATTGTCCATCAGGTTCAGTTTGATTGGCGTATTTTTATTGGTTTGTAACGAATCAGATTTCGCTTCAACCAAGTTGCTCGCATCCACATTTAATAATGCTGCAAACGGAATATAAGAGAACCCGGCTTTTTCTAGACCAAACGTGCCAATCTCACTGTAATCACCAGTCCACATTACAGGTAGGGAGGCTTTTTCAGTTTTTAGCAAGCGACCGAAATCAAAGTTTGCATCAAATTGACCGCCTTCCAATTCAACGACCAATAAATGCTGACCCGCACTCAATTGGCTTGGTTGGGGGAATAAAATTCGAGATGACTTTTGGAAGTTACCTTGCTGTAAAAGCTCAGCGTTGTTTTGATTCAATATTAATCGATAGCCAATGTTTCCAGAAAATGGGAATCGCCAAACTCGATAAGTCATGTCACTTTGAGCGCTATCTCTTTGCGCGTAAAGTTGAAGACCATCAAGCTCTGTATCACTATTCAAGTCCAGTGACACCGCCAGAGTGTTACTCCCACTCGCGTACACATAACCTTGATGAAGAGAGTTCAGCCATGCTGATTTATTTGGTTCGTTTGTATGCTCAAGAGAAAAGCTACCGCCGTTGGTGTTGCTGGCAATGTTGGAAATACGAACCCCAGTATCAAACCCTGTGATCGCTCTCAGACCCGGGGTCGATGTATCTGAAATGACATCGCCACCATTAGGGTATAAATCGTCAGCGTCACTCCTACCATCATTTTCTAACTCATTCAGACCATCAGCCTGCATGATTTGAACCTGCATCGCGCCAACATCATTAAAGCGGTTCTGGACATTGACCGACGTCGCTAGGATACCTTCAGCCGCCAATGCTCGGTCGTAACCGCTAAAGGTGCGATTTTCCAAGTAAATACGTGGACCAAACTCTTTCAAGTACGGGTCGAGATACACCAGCTTGACATCGTCGTTGTTCACAGAAATAGGCGCTGGACTTTCATGAGTTACCGTTGGTACAACAAAACCAGCAGCGTGTTTGCTCCATGCACTCATGTTCACCGGAGTGTCACCAGCGTATGAATCTCCCGGTTTCTGCGCCCATGAACCGCCACCCATCACGCCCCAAGAGCCGATCGAGGCATCACTGTTCCTTGCGTACAAATCCGGTAAGCCAAGCATTAAGTGGCCAAGCTCGTGTACGATCACGCCCAAGGTCGCTTGATGATCAACTTGATAGTCAGCGAACACACAATAGTCTGTGATCTTTTTACCATCTAGTGTGACATCATCGTGAGAGAATTTGTGCGGCCAAATAGCAGGACGGTTGAGAACCCCTGTTGAACGATCGCCCCCCGCAAAAATAAACATGACAGAGAGTTCTGACGGTTCTACGGTACCATTTTGATTGCTGTCGTAGGCCGAAAGATTAAAGTATGGATCCAGTTTTTGATAAGCCTCGGTGAAAACCGCATTCAACTTGGCGGTGCATGTCTTATCAGTAGAACTAGAGTGACAGTTAGGGTGGCTTTGTGCCACAGTCACATCTATCACACCGTCATTGGCGGTGCCGTAACTCTCAAGTGCAGGAACAACTTTGAATTTACCTTGAGAGTTTTTATCAAAGTAATCCACAACGCTTTGACCATTGGTATTAAATACGCGTTGCTCAAAATCGTGCACCATTGCTTGGTCATCAAACGAAACTTGCACAACCAATAGGGGCTGCTGCTTCACCGTTGAACTGCTCATCGCCTGGTAACCTTGCGCCGAACGCAGTAGGTTTTTTCGTGCCATCGGTTCAATGGTTTTTAGAGAAGATAATTGCGGTTTAACTTGTAAATCCGGGCGAAACCTCGCCGACTCAGGTGGCTCACTCGACTGCGTTTTCACCACACCTGTCGAGATCAATATTGGCGTGTCTGACTCGCGCTGAATCCGCGCGAAAAACCAAACGCCGTCTTCCTGAAGTAAGGCATTGCCCTGCTTATCTTCAAACCAGTGGAAATCTGCCGTTCCACGTAGAATTGCCTCACTGGAACTACCATCGCTCAACGCAATAGTATGCCAAACCGGTGATGGCGGAGTAGTTGCCATGCTCTTCCCCGCAAGAAGCGCAGTTAGCATAGCCATGGCGAGTGTGTTGAATTTCAAAGTACGACTCCATCTTTTCGATTCGTTAATTAATACCAAGCACAACAAACACAAAGTAACCCTATGGGCATAGAGTAAGACTGAGTGACTATTGACGAAGGCTGGTATCAATTCGCTCAGATAACACGACGTAGTTTGGTGTCACACTACAAAAGCGTCGGATTCCAAAACGCTGTTATGAGCGTAGCTTCTGAGAATATAAATTGAGTGAATGAATAGTATCGAAACGAAAGGAAGAAGAAATGAACTTCTACGAATTTGTAGGTAAAACTGGGCAACATTCCACATATTCTATAAATGTACGAGCACTGCTATTAATCAATGCTCGTAATGGTCGCGCGGCCATTGTTTAACGCTATATTAACCTGTAAGAACGGCGTCTTCTGGGTATTTGACCAAGGTAGGTTCAGGACGTGCCAACATGTAGGCAAGCGTGAGCGGCCCAATACGACCAATGATCATCACCACGATCATAATGTATTTACCAGGTTCAGAAAGTTCCGCAGTCAAACCGGCGGTGAGCCCCACTGTGGCAAATGCGGAAATGGTTTCAAACATAACCTTATCAAAGCTGGCCTTCTCGGTAAGCATCAATAAAAACATTGCGCTTGTCAGGATGGCTCCGCTCACAACGATAATTGCCAATGACTTAGTCACAGTTTGCCAATTTATGGTTCGCTTAAACATAACCACATGTTTCTTTTGGCGTAAAAAGGTCCACGTAGCCATAAACGCAACAGCAAATGTGGAAACTTTAATACCGCCCCCCGTTGAGGTGGAACCCGCTCCAATTAACATCAGAACAATCATGACCAGTAAGGCTGGCTGGGTAAACAACGCCAAGTCAACACTATTAAACCCTGCCGTTCGAGCACTCGCAGATTGAAAGAATGCCGCCAACCATTGCCCTGTTGCAGGTAAAGACGCCATTGTGTTTGGGTTGCTTCGCTCAAGTAACCAAAACATCATCGTTCCGACTAAGAGCAATATCGGTGTCGCAATCAGCATGATTTTGGTGTGAAGATGCAAAAAGTGGAAACCTTTGCGCCAGTTTAGCCAGATGTCACCCACAACAGTAAAACCAAGCCCGCCAAAAATGAATAGCCCCGCCAGTGTAAAGATAACCAACGGATCATTCACAAAGCTCATCATACTGTCAGAAAACAGCGCGAACCCAGCGTTGTTAAATGCAGAAATTGCATGAAACAAGGCGTAAAACATACCAGTCTTCCAGCCCATTTCAGGGACCCAGCGGATAGAGAGAAAAATAAACCCGACCGTTTCTGCAACAAGCGCGAAAACAACAATCCGCTTTACTAGTCGGTTTAGATTGACTTGCCGATCTTGCCCTAATGCTTCTTTCGCCAGCGCTTGTTGACGCAAACTCAAACGCACGCCGAACATATAGAGTAAGACTGCCGACAACGTCATCTGCCCCAACCCGCCGATTTGCATTAAAAACATCAGCAAGATTTTACCCGCAAGCGTAAAGTGTTGCCCAGTATCGACAACACCAAGCCCTGTCACACTAATAGCGGACGTTGCGGTAAACAAAGCATCCGTTATCGACAGGCCCGTAACAGAAAAAACTGGCAAGGTTAGCAATACCGCAGAAGGCAGTAAAACACCGAGAAAACTGAGCAATATAATTCGCGGTTCGTTGCCTTTCGCTTTCTCTTGTTTACCATCTGGTGCGTAAAAAACACCTTTCTGATGAAAATACGTCATAGCGATTTTAATTTATTTGCGAGCGCATCTTGAGGGCCGACCACAATAATTAGGTCACCAATTTCTAGTGTGGTATTAAGGTCAGGTGCCTTGGTAATTTCTGGGCCCCGTTTAAACCCTAGCACTTGCACGCCATCGACTTTGCACAGAGCCAAATCACTTAGTGTCTTACCCATCCAACGAGAGCCAATCACAAACTCCGTCATAGCTAAGCCACTGCCTAATGGGTGGAACTCAAGAACCCGTTTATCGAGCATTTTACGCGCGACACGTATCCCCATGTCACGCTCAGGCATGATAATGTGGTCTGCGCCAATTTTTTGCAGAACACGAGCTTGGAAGCGGTCGTTGGCTTTAACCCATACTGACTTTACTCCCGCCTCTTTAGCAATCAATGTCGCAAGAATACTGGCATTGACATCCGCTCCGATGGCAATCATCACCATGTCGTAATCATCAAGTTTGAGCTCAGCAACCGTCTCTTCGTGAGTACAGTTAGCCACAACCGCCTGACTAACAAAACTGGCGGCTTCTTTAACTCTGTCTTCGTTGATGTCAACGGCTAAAACTTGAGCGCCTGAATCTTGTAACTCTTTACACACTGCCAAACCAAATCGGCCAAGACCAATAACGGCGAATTGCTTATCACCTGTTTTCATTTGTGCCCCATCTTATGCATTCATTAGCAAGCAAAAAAGTTTGCGCCCATTCCTTACCTTGTGCAAACCTGCGGACAGATAATTGACAAAAGCTTAACGCACCTTGATTCACTTTACGTGTTAAGCGTATGACACTGATTAACTTTTTTCCTCATTACCGAATAGAAACCGTCGCGATGGCTACATAATTGGATGCCTTAAAACGCAAAAAGCCGCAAGAATGCGGCTTTTAGATCATGGGATAAACTGGCTATTTTGATTCGAGCTTATCGTGCGGTTTACGTTTATTCTTAGGCACGTAATTTAAAATTGAAATTGGTACTGGCTTTCTTGGCGCAAAACCTTCAATTTCCACTCGCTCTAGCAAGTGCCCTAAACGACTTTCAATCATGCAGAGGTTCTTAAAGTCGTCTTTTGAAACCAGTGATATCGCCTCACCTTTCGCGCCAGCACGACCTGTACGACCAATACGATGTACATACTCATCCGCTGGGTAAGGTAAATCGTAGTTGATGACAACTGGCAGATTATCAATATCAATACCGCGCGCAGCAACGCCGGTTGCGACTAAGTACTGGATTTCACCCGCTTTAAACTTTTCTATTAATTCCTGGCGAACACGCTGATTACGGCCACTGTGGAATGCTTCTGCCACAATGCCACGTTTCTCAAGTTGGCTTACCAGTTTGGCTGCGCCGTGTTTAGTTTCAATAAATACCAGTACTTGCGACCAGTCATTTTCTTTAAGCAAGTGACTTAACAGCGACGACTTCATGTCTTTATCGACGGTCGTGATCCACTGTTTAATATTTGATTTTGAGGCACTGTGCTTTGCAATCGTGATCTCTTCAGGATCAATGATCGCATTTTTCGCCAAGTCACGAACAGGGTTAGATAACGTCGCTGAGAACAGCAAACTTTGCACATGTTCTGGCATACAGTCGACGATTTTGTCGATCGCATCGATGAATCCCATATCCAACATTTTGTCGGCTTCATCAAGCACTAGCATTTCCACTTCATCAAAGTGAATCGCGCGTTGACCGTACAGATCAATCAAGCGCCCAGGCGTGCTTACCACAATATCGACACCCTCGATCAAGGCTTGTTTTTGTGGTGCATAATCCACACCACCAAACATCGCCATTGAGCGTAATGGTAAGTTTTTACCATAAGCTTCAATACTTTGATGAACCTGAAGCGCAAGTTCGCGTGTTGGAGTTAGGATAATCGCCCGAGCGCGTTTTTTACGTTGCGTTTCGCCTCGACTAAGCTTTTCTAAGATTGGCAGAACAAAACTGGCCGTTTTACCTGTGCCCGTTTGCGCTGCTGCAATTAAATTGCGGCCACGCAATACGATTGGAATGGCTTTTTGTTGGATAGAAGTGGGTTTTTCATAACCTAGCGCTTTTACTGCATCAGCAATCGATGCGCTTAAACCAAGCTTAGAAAATGGCATAGAAAGGTCTCAACAGAGGAAATGGGCGCGTAGTGTATCAGAATCCCCGTGAAGTAACAGAAGGATTCATGCGCGAAAAACTAGGAACATGATACAATCTTAGCCCATGAAATTGGGCTGCAAACCTTTTTCTAATTTTTTCCTCACTTTGTAGGAAACATCATTAAGCGTGATTTTCCCCGTTTTGTGGCGGTCGATACCTGCATTCTGTCGATAGGCAATTGAGCCTTGTCTGAACAAAACGAAAGACGGCGGTTTACCAATCGCAGCAGGGTAGAGAATGGCCATGTAAGCATCTTCTAAGCTATTAATTTTATTTCGATAGGGCCAATAGTACGCTTTCACATAGTCAAGTTGTTCAAGCGCGCTCATTCTCGCAAGAGTCTTTGTGTTCACTCCTAATGACTCTGCGGTAGAGGGCATAAATTGAATTAACCCTGTAGCCCCGCTTCCGGAACCATTTTTGATGCTTGGACTGAAAGTTTCAGCAGTTTCAAATGCCATGCACGCCATAAGATGATTAGGATTGATCTTTAGCTCTTTACTAATACGAATGACTTTAGATTTGAACTCTGGAGAAACTTTACCTCCCCACGCGACCGCGTTCTCGGGATCTGCAATCGAAGAGACCGTTGATGCGTCATGTTCTTCGACAATTTTAGAAAGTAGAGGAAGCGTTTGGTGTAGTCGATGGCTCGAACTCACCAAGCGAATTGATTTGGTAAGAAACTTGTCTTTTTTTTGATGTAGTTTTTGGAACTTTACTAACTTATACAGTTGCTTATAAACCGTTTTCACAACGAAGCCGGATGTAGGGAACACTCCCAGAATGTAATCCATTTCCTACAAATTTAATATAAATATCAGCAACAGGAATCCTGGATGTGATCAATGTCACCATAAAAATTCTCAAATTCGATACACACCGATGTAAGTGGTCAATGTGTCTCCAACACGCTAGAAGTAAAAGTAAAGAGGCATTAAAAAGGTCTTACCAATTTTTTGGTAAGACCTAGGCTTACTGATTCTCGGATAAGCGAATGTATATTCTTACAGTTCAGCTTCCCGAACCAGTTCTGCAAGCGTCGACAAACGCTGCTCACTTTGTTTTACGTAAGGATTATTCGTATCCCAAGCATATCCAGCCAAAATCGCACTAATCATCTGTTTAATACGTGGGTTCGGGTTTTGATAGAAAATCACATCTTGCAACGTGCCGTTGTACCAGCCTTCCACATAAGTGCGGAATGTGTTCACTCCCACCATTAAGCGTTGCGAGTACTCTTCTTGCCAATCAACCTTTTCACCATTCAGCTGACGAACCACGCAGTCCGCTGCAAACTCTGCCGATTTCATGGCGATAGTGACACCCGATGAAAATACAGGATCAAGAAACTCACCTGCATTACCAAGCAACGCGTAGTGCTCTGTCGCTAAACGTTTGACGTTAGCAGAATAGCCACCCAACTCGCCTGCTGGATTCGGGTAATTCGCATTTCGCAACAAAGAAGCCAAACCCGGCTCTTCATTGGCTAACTGCTGCAACGCTGCAATCTTATCTTCTGGGTATTGTTCGAAAAATTCTGGCTCACCCACCACACCAAACGAACAAGTACCATTAGAGAATGGGATTAGCCAGTACCATACGTCGTGATTTTCAGGATGAACTGAAATTAAAATTTTGTTGCGATCGTATTCCGGCTCTTGGGGAGAGATATGATCTTCGATATGGGTAAAGATCGCTTTTCTAGGCGGAAGACAAGAAGGTTCTTCTAGCTCCAACAAGCGTGGCAAAACACGCCCAAAGCCACTGGCATCCAACACAAAATCTGCTTCGATTTGATAAGCCTTCTTATTTGAGTCGAGCACTTCTAATCGAGACTTTTTCCCTTCAAACACTAGATTGAGCAGTTCATGCTGATAGCGAATCTCTACGCCTTGCTCTTCAGCGCTATCTGCCAATACTTTATCAAAGCTGGCACGTTGAACCTGAAACGTCGTGCCCGGTCCTGGTGTGTATTTGTTTGTAAAGTCGAACTGGGTGTATACGCCATTACGACGAAATGCAGCACCATCTTTATACTGGAAACCAAACTGCTTTACTGCATGAGTCATTCCTGCTTGTTCAACAACTTCCATACATGCAGGGAGTAGGCTTTCTCCTATGGAAAAACGTGGAAAAGTCGCTTTTTCTAAGACAACAACATCTATGCCACGCGATTTTAATAGCGCAGAAACGATTGAACCTGATGGCCCCGCTCCTACGACAACAACTTGCTTGAGCTCTGTTTTCATTCTGAATTTAGTTTGCTTGTAGTTTTAATAAGGTATGACCAAGGCCAATATTGTCGGTTCTTTCAACGACAGATAAACCTGCCGCTTCGACAATTTCTAAGAAATCATCACTGCGATAAAAGCGACTATTACCGTTAGCTAAACAGGTAAAATAAAGAGAAGTGGCATTAAGGCTATAGGAAGCTCCCGCGTATTTTTGAGCATCCCAAAACAGCTCCAATACGTAAATAGTATCTCCCTTCGTTAACTGGGCTTTAACTTTTTTAAGGATATTGAGGATCTCAATTGGGGAAAAGCAATCCAAGAACTGGCTCATCCACCAAACGTCAGCATGCTCAGGCAATGTTTGTGCTTTATCAAGCATGTTTGCAGGGTATGGACGTACACGCTCGACGAACTGGTTTTCTGAAACATTCTTCATCGCTACTTCTAATTGCTGCGGTAAATCAACAATCGTCACTTGAACGTCAGGGTCATGTTTACAACACTGAATCGCCCATTTTCCCGTATTTCCGCCAATATCCACAAGATGCTTTGGCTTGCTTGCAAATACCTCTTTAAGCAGAAGTGGGAACGAGCGATCCGAATAGAAATGATCGAACTTAAACCAGCTCTGTTTGGCTTGTTCTGGTAACGTCGATAGACCTTGATAAATGGTCTCCCAATTGCCCAACTCTTTCAAACCTGACGGTTTACCTTCTTGAATTGCTTCCGTCAAATGCATCATCGCGGCGTAACAAACATCTGCCGTAAAATCCATGTTTGCATTCGTCATACCATCATGAAGAAGGTAAAAACCAAGGTTTGCAAGCGAATAGTTAGGTCGTTCCCATAAAACAATATGCGCACTAATCGCCATATCCAACAGTACTTTAACACCATATTCTGATACTCCCGTTTTCTCGGCAATATCTGTGGCACTCATGCCTTGAGCGCCAGCGCTGTCTAAAGCGGCTAAAATACCTAAATCTCGAAGCGTTTTGGCGGTCTGGAACACGATTGGTGCAAAAGATAACTTCTGAGCTTCTGTCTTCGCTTCAAAAGCATTAAAAGGGTCATTATTTTGATTTAACACGGAAAAACCTAACTGCAATTAATAGTTTTATTGTTGAGATTGATTGCCCAACAATGCAATAGCTCGCTGAATATCAACATTCAAGTTGTTTACCCAACGATTGTAATTGCGGTGGATTTTGCCATCACTTGCTTTGAGATTTACTGAGTTGAGATAAATAATTGAGTAATATTTATTATTGTATGGGATTTTTACTTCTGCAGAGTGTTTACGAACGTGGATTTTTGCAATAAGAACACCAGGGCTTACTTCTTCGATCGTCCAGCCTCGGTTAGTTGCTGATTGCACTATGGCCATTTTTACTTGTTTATTTTGAAGATCATAAGCAACTGGAGTATCCTCCACATTCATTACAGGTTGTACTCGTCCACAACCAACAAGAAGCAAAGTTAATAATAACGAGACATACAGCTTAAAACGCGACATGATAATTTCCTTTTTATTGTGAATTTGGGTCAACCCCAATTTGTATCGAGCTGTAAAATAAACAATTTAACCCAATATGCCAAACTCGAAGATCAACATTTCGTTCAATATTGATGCGTGGACAGCGAATTCATTCGGTTTATCCGAATCCAATGAATGGAAACAATGGGCAACAGAGATAAAATGGCCAGAAGATGGCAAAATCAATGTTGCAAATATTCCTGCGATGATGCGCAGAAGAATGAGCCCACTCAGTAAACTGGCGGTACAAACTGCAATCGAAATGCTTAATCAACATCAAGTTGATTACCTTGTATTTTCAAGCCGTCATGGTGAACTGCATCGCAGCGTCGCACTAGTTGAAGATATAATTAATGGAGAAGAGGCGTCTCCGATGGCTTTTTCTCAATCGGTGCACAATACCGCCGCAGGGCTTGCCACTATCGCAACTAAACAACCCATTCCCCTAACTTCTATCGCTGCGGCAGAAAACACATTCCAAAGCGCAATATTAGAAGCATGGCTGTTTTTGTCCGACAATCCTGACAAAAAAGTACTGCTTGTTGATTTTGATGAGCCTATGCCTGACTCTTATTTAGAATATGAAAACCAACAATACCAAGGGTTTGGACTTGGTTTAATACTTTCTCATGGAGACAAGTTCGCGATACAAAGCTCCATAAACGCAGAACGTTCCGGTCATCCTCTTCCTCAAGGTTTAGTATTTTTGCAACAATACTTGTTAGATAAAAGCCAGTGGACTATTTTCGCTCCGCAACAAGCTTGGGAATGGCACAAAAAATGACTCGCTTAAATCAGTATTGGCGTGTGCTAGCAACAGGCTTTTGTTTTTCAGTATTTGGGTTAGGTGGTTTAGTACTGAGTTTCATTGTTATTCCGACCATTCGTATTTTTGTTTCAGACCAAACGGAACGCGAATATAAAGTTCAGGGTGCGATTCGATATTCATTCAACACATTTTGTAAATTGATGAAGCTAAGTGGCGCAATCGATTATCAAATTATTGGTGCCGATATTCTTCAACAAGATCGTAATTGTTTAATTGTTGCCAACCACCCTAGTTTAATCGATTACGTTCTCATTGCTTCACAATTAAATCGCTGCGACTGTTTAGTAAAATCGGCAATATGGTCGAATCCTTTTATGAAGCACATCGTAAAAGCAGCCGGATATATTCCCAATGAAGCACCGGATGATTTATTAGCACTTTGTGATGAACGATTTAACAAAGGCAACGTGTTGCTTATATTTCCTGAAGGAACAAGAACAACACCAGGTGTAGAGCCGAAATTACAACGCGGTGCAGCACAAATTGCGGTAAGAACAGAACGAGATTTAAGAGTTGTCCATATTACGGTAACGCCAAGTTTCCTCACAAAAGAGAAAAAATGGTATCAAGTACCGGCAACAAAGCCCTTTTTCAGGGTTGAAGTTAAGGATAAAGTTGAGATTACCCCCTTTATAAAGCAAACTACGTCGCCGACAATAGCGGCGCGACGCTTACAACAGCACCTAGCTGAAAACATTTTTCCAGAAAACTTTTATTAATAAGCAGGTCCCAGTGGAACAGTTACACAACGACATTAAGCAACTTATTATTGATGCTTTAAACCTTGAAGATTTAACCGTAGATGATATTGAAACGGATGCACCACTTTTTGGTGATGGACTTGGCTTAGATTCTATCGACGCGCTTGAGCTTGGACTCGCAATAAAAAAACAATACAACATCGTTATTGATGCCGACGACTCAAATACGCGCGAACACTTTGCGTCTGTAGCAAATCTAGCGAAATACGTTTCTTCTCAAACTAATGAATAAGTTGTAGGTATATTCATGACTGATGTAAATAAAGATCAAGTATTTGAACAAGTTAAAGATGCGCTTGTTGAGCTGTTCGAAATTGATGCAGCCGACATTCAATCAGATGCGCACTTATACCAAGATCTCGATCTTGATAGCATTGACGCCGTTGATTTGGTCGTACACCTACAGAATGTCACTGGCAAAAAAATCAAGCCGGCAGAGTTTAGTACAGTAAGAACCGTCGACGATGTGGTTAACGCTGTTACTGAGTTATTGAAGGAAAGTTAATGCGCCAATTGCTGACTGGTCTGTCTGCAATTGTACTGTTTGCCTACCCCTTCGCCGTCTATTTCGGTATAGATAAATTTGGCTTGAACTTAGTTGGGGGCTTGTTAATTGCTGCGTTACTTTTGCGTGTTTTCGTCGCAAATAAGACCCCACTAAAAGAGTTTAAGTTCTTGGCGCTCGTTACGGGCGCTGTTGGCATTGTCCTAATTACGCTTGGCATGGTGTTTAAACAACATGGGTGGCTTCAGTTTTACCCTGTCGTTGTCAATGTATGTATGCTGTGTGTATTTGGACTGAGCTTAAAACAGCCGCAATCGATCATAGAGAGGCTTGCTCGCTTGCAAGAACCCGACCTTCCGGCTAGTGGCGTGACTTACACTCGCAAAGTGACGATGGTTTGGTGCGCCTTTTTTACGCTCAACGCTGCTGTTGCACTCTATACCTGTTTCCTACCAGTAAAAATATGGACGCTTTATAACGGCCTCATCAGCTACTTACTTGCTGGTGGCTTGTTCGCTGGAGAATGGATCGTGCGTCAATTTGTTCGAAAGGAACACTAATCGTATGAATACAACGTATTCGAGCTTTACCTCCCTAGCGACCTTGTTCATCGCAGAGAGGTCTGAGCAATCCCCTGTCTCTTACGAGCGCGACACGGTTATCACGTGGGGTGATTTCCAGCAGCACGTCGCAACACTTGCTCAGCAGTTAGAAACCCAACCAACGCAAAACATTGCGTTGTGTTTTGGCAACAGCTACCTGTTTGCCGTTGGCTTTTTTGCTTGTTGTTATGCAGGAAAATCCATTGTATTACCTGGTAATTACCAACCAGAAGCACTCAAAGAGCTCAGTGAGCACTACGATTTATTGTTGCATGATGCCGATGTCTCTGTTCCAGAACAGGTGAGTTCACTCCTAGTAAAAGCTCAATCATTGGTAGACATCACCTTGATTCACGAGCAACAGATAGACCAACCTTTTGTTTGGCGCGAATTGAATCTGGCAAAAATACCAGTAACGTTATTTACTTCAGGTTCAAGCGGTAAACCAAAAGCCATTGCAAAAACGCTGAAACAGCTCGATATCGAAGTTGCTATTCTAGACAACCTGTGGGGCGACACGGTTGCCAACACACGCGTTGAAAGCACCGTCTCTCATCAACACATTTACGGCTTGCTGTTTCGCGTATTGTGGCCTTTGTGTTCTGCACGTCCATTTTCAGCACGCAACCTCGAATTCCCTGAGCAAATTGTCCATCACGCCGATGCTGACACCATGCTAGTAAGCAGCCCTGCGTTACTAAAACGACTCAATGAAGAGCATAATCCGGTTGCGATTCGGTGCGTATTTTCATCTGGTGGCCCCCTGCCAAACCAAGCCGCGCAACACAGCCGGCTGTTGTTTGGGTCACTTCCTATTGAAGTTTTTGGCAGCACAGAAACCGGCGGCATCGCTTACCGTCAGCAGCACGTAGCCAGCACTCCTTGGACGTTATTCCCTGGTGTTGAAGCCGAGCTTAACCATGAAAATTGTTTAAAGCTCCGCTCGCCACACATTGATGAAAACACTTGGTACCAAACTGCGGATGAATGCTATTTCCATGATAGTATTTCTTTTGAATTGCGTGGACGCACTGACCGAATCGTCAAAGTCGAAGAAAAGCGGATTTCCCTTGTCGAAGTGGAAAAACGTTTAGAGCAATTGCCGTGGGTTCAAGAAAGCGTGGTGATCCCAATGGAAGAATCTGGTCGCCTCACGTTAGTCTCGATCATCGTACTTAACGATAAAGGCAGCGATGTGCTTAATGAACTTGGTAAAGGCAAATTTTGGCTTGAGCTTCGCAAGGCACTGCGCAATTGGCTAGAACCGATCGCTATCCCGAGAAAATTCCGAGTGGTCGACGAAATTCCATTGAACAGCCAAGGCAAACGCCAAGTTGCTGAAATTGAAAAACTATTCCAATAAAGCTAGTAACATGGATAAAAGAAAACCAACCATTCAGAATATTGAAGTGAGTGACCACACCGCGGAGCTTTCGCTGCGTGTGGATGCTGACATCTTAGATTTCCAAGGTCATTTCAGTCACTTTCCTCTTTTACCCGGCGTCACTCAAATTGACTGGGCGTTGTTCTACGCCGTTCAATATTTGAACACTCCCAAGGTATTTAAAGGAATGGAAGTCATCAAATTTCAAGAGCCGATTCTGCCAAACGCCGACGTTTGTCTCTCACTCTCTTGGGACAATGAGCGCGAGAAATTGACCTTTAAGTACACATCGAAAAACGGTGAAACCTTGGTGACTCACTCTTCAGGCAAAATGAAACTGGGTGAGTCACGTGAGTGATTACCGTCCCTGCTTTTTAATTCCTTGCTACAACCACGGCAGCACAATTGCAGACGTGGTTGCGTCGTTATCCTCTTTCGATTTGCCAGTGCTTGTCGTGGACGACGGCAGTAATGAAGACACCAAACAAGCGCTTTCAGCATTGAGTGAGCAAGGGCTGATAAAACTGATTAGTCTGAGTGAAAACCAAGGCAAAGGTGGCGCGGTGATGGCTGGCCTACATCAAGCTCACCAGCTTGGTTTTACGCACACCATTCAAATCGACGCAGACGGTCAACACGACCTAGAAGCACTACCCAAATTGCTCAGCGCCAGCGAAACAAAACCAGATAACCTGATTTCTGGCCAACCGATATACGACGAAAGCGTACCTAAATCCCGTTTGTATGGTCGCTACGCTACGCACATTTGGGTGTGGATAGAAACCTTGTCACTGTCTATCAAAGACAGCATGTGCGGTTTTCGCGCCTACCCAGTGGCGAAAACGGTCGCCGTGTTGAACAAGTACAACATCGGCAAACGCATGGATTTTGATATCGAAATTCTGGTGCGAATGTACTGGGAAGGCGTCGATATTGATTTTGTTCCAACGCGCGTAATCTACCCTGAAGGTGGCATTTCCCACTTCGACGCATTGTGGGATAACGTCAAGATAAGCTGGATGCACACTCGCCTATTTTTTGGCATGTTGCCGCGCATTCCTTCGCTACTCGCCAGAAAGCGCCGTCACACAGATGACAGCAATGCCCACTGGTCGAAACGAAAAGAACAAGGCACAATTTTAGGCATCAAAACCTTGCTCGCGGTTTACCGCTTGTTCGGTAGAAAAGCGTTTGACCTGATTTTAAAGCTAGTCATGCGCTACTACCACTTCACGGGTAAATCAGCCCGCGAAGCGTCTGAGATTTACCTGCAAAACTTGCAGCGCTACGCAGCGCAGCAGAACATCGCACTACCAAAACAGTTGGACAGCTATCATCATCTGCTTTCTTTTGGGCGAACCATGCTCGACAAACTGGCAGCATGGCAAGGTGACTTTAATGTCGACAACCTAACCATTCACGGCCAGCATCATTTCGAAGAGATGGCGCAGAAAAAACAAGGCGTGGTCATTTTGGGCTCGCACCTTGGCAACATCGAACTCTGCCGCGCGCTTGGTCGTCGACATTCTCATGTCAAAATCAATGCCTTGGTATTTACCCAACACGCTGAACAATTTAATGCGGTAATGAAGGCGGTAAACCCAAACTCGGAACTGAATCTGATTCAAGTCAGCTCAATGGGACCAGACACCGCGATTCTGCTTCAACAAAAAATCGAGCAAGGCGAATGGGTGGTGATCGTTGGCGATCGCACGTCTACCAGCAAAGAAAATCGTGTCGTTTGGGCAGATTTTCTTGGTAAACCAGCGCCATTTCCGCAAGGCCCATTCATGCTGGCCTCGGTATTAAAAGCGCCGGTTTATCTACTCTTCGGCCTACGCGACGATGAAGCAAACACTCCGCATTTTAATGTGTACTTTGAACACTTTAGTGACCAAATCACGCTACCGCGCAAGGAGCGTCAGCAGGCACTAGAACACGTTGTTCAACAGTACGCACACAGATTAGAACACCACACACTGCAAGCGCCGTTACAGTGGTACAACTTTTTTAACTTCTGGACTTTAAGTAATCAGCCACATGACAAACAACAATAATCACAACATCACTTTTGGTGCCCAATCTTTAACCATCGAAGATGTCGTTGCCATTGCTCAAGGTGCAAAGGCAAACATGAACACCTCGCCAGAATTTACCGCGAAAATTGATCGTGGCATGGCGTTTCTGGAACGATTACTGAAAGAAGAAGGCGTTATTTACGGCGTGACTACGGGTTACGGCGATTCATGTACTGTGGCGATTCCACCCGCTCTTGTGGATGAACTTCCGTTGCACCTTACGCGCTTCCATGGCTGTGGCTTAGGTCAAATCCTTTCTCATGAGCAAGCTCGCGCGGTGTTGGCGACCCGTTTGTGTTCATTGTCGCAAGGCGTATCTGGCGTGTCTCACGATCTGTTGAACCAAATCGTTACGCTTATCAATCACGACATTGCGCCGCGTATTCCACAAGAAGGCTCGGTGGGCGCAAGCGGCGATTTAACGCCTCTGTCTTACCTAGCGGCGACCTTAATTGGCGAGCGTGAAGTGCTTTACAAAGGTGATGTGCGACCAACACAAGAAGTGTTTGCAGAGCTGGGCATAGAGCCAATTCGCCTAAAACCAAAAGAAGGTTTGGCGTTAATGAACGGTACATCCGTGATGACTGCCCTCGCCTGTCTTGCCTACAAACGCGCAGAATATCTAGCGCAGCTTTGCACCAAGATTACCGCGATGGTCTCTGTGGGTATGCAAGGTAATGACTTCCACTTTGATGAAGCGTTGTTTGCGGTAAAACCTCACCCTGGTCAACAGCAAGTTGCGGCTTGGCTGCGTGATGATCTTAATGCTGAACGTCCGCCACGCAATAGCGACCGACTGCAAGATCGCTACTCGCTGCGTTGCGCGCCACACGTAATTGGCATGGTGCAAGACTCCCTGCCTTGGCTACGTCAATTGATTGAGAATGAACTAAATAGTGCCAATGACAATCCAATTATAGATGGCGACAACGAGCGCGTTCTGCACGGCGGTCACTTCTACGGTGGTCATATTGCAATGGCGATGGACACATTGAAAGTGAACATTGCCAACTTAGCTGATTTGCTGGACCGTCAGATGGCGCAACTGATGGATTACAAGTTCAATAACGGCCTGCCGTTTAACTTAACCGGTGCAGAAGGCGAGCGTAAACCGATCAACCACGGCTTTAAAGCGGTTCAGATTGGTATCTCAGCTTGGACGGCAGAAGCGTTGAAAAACACCATGCCAGCGAGCGTTTTTTCTCGCTCAACCGAATGTCACAACCAAGACAAAGTGAGCATGGGCACCATTGCGGCTCGTGATTGCCTACGCGTACTTGAGTTAACAGAGCAAGTTGCTGCGGCTTCACTCCTAGCAAGCGTTCAAGCGGTTGAGATTCGTCGCCGTCATAACGAATTGGACGAACACCACATGAGTCAGAATTTGCGAGTAATTCGTGACGCCGTACTGAGCGAGTTTGAATTTGTGATTGAAGATCGCCCATTGGAACAAGATTTGCGTCATTTCATTGAACGCATTCAGCAACGTCATTGGCCACTCTACGTGGAGGTATAATGCAAGAGCAGGTTCTCTACCCATTAGAAGCGGAGGTGACTATGGTCACCTCTTTTCAAGATGCTGACCCGATGGGCGTGATTTATCACGGCAACTTCTTTCGATATTTTGAAGAAGCGCGTCGTGTGCTGATGGAGAAGATCCAATACAGCTATCGCGATATGCAAGACTCTGGGTACATGTGGCCGATCATCGACACGCGCGTTAAATATGTGAAGGCGATTCCGTTTAATCACACCATTCGTATTACCGCGCAACTCACGGAGTGGGAAAACCGCTTACGTGTGGATTACGTGATTTACGACGCCGAAACGAATCAACGTATGTGCAAAGCGCATACAACGCAAGTCGCCGTATCCATTGAAAAGCAAGAGATGTGCTTTGTGTCTCCAGCAGTCTTTTTAGATAAAGTAGAGCAATGGCGCAACCATGGGAGCCTGAACTAATGCAAAAGTGGTTACTCTCTTTTTTGCTGATATTTTCTGTTCCAGCACTGGCCACACCTACAGCAAATGTAACGGATTTGGCATCGCTTCAACAGCAGTTGTCTCAGCATGAAATCGTACGCGGAGATTTTACGCAGCAGCGTCATCTGGAAATGTTTAGTCAACCTTTAACCTCTAAAGGTCAGTTCACACTGAGCAAAACACATGGCTTGTTGTGGCAACAAGCAGAACCTTTCGCAGTCAATTTGGTATTGACGGAAAACAAACTTCGTCAAACTTTTGCCAACCAAGATCCGAAAACGATCTCTGCTGAAGAAAACCCAATGGCGTTCTACTTTAGCCATGTGTTTTTATCCGTGTTCCACGGGGATACTTCTGCACTGCAAGAACAATTCACACTCGATTTTTCAGTTGAGAACAATCAGTGGCAGCTCGTTTTAGTGCCCAAACAGTCGCCATTAAATGCGGTGTTTAAAGCCATCACTCTTTCCGGTAAAACGCACATTGATCGCCTAACCCTGCAAGAGCTGCGCGGCGATAAGACCGAAATCACGTTTACAAACCAGACCTCTCTACCTCAGGAACTCACGGATGCCGAAGACGCTCAATTCCGTTTCTAAACTCAGTCTTGGCACTCATACCTTTGCTCTGGTTTGGCTCAATCTCGTTGTTTTAGCGGGCGCGTTGCTACTCAAACAATGGGTTTGGAGTGCAGAATCTCCGATTGAGACCAACATTTTAAAACTGCTGCCTAAGAACCAACAAAACCCGGTGGCTGAGCAAGCCTTTGAGTCGGTCTCGGCAAGTATGAGCGACAAAGTCATTTTCGTGATCACAGCGCCGGACAAAAATGCCCTTTTTGCAGCAGCTGCAGAGTTTGATAAGGGGTTACGCCAAAGTAATCATTTTCGCGATGTGGTGGGAAAAATCTCACCTCAAGAGCAGCAAGCTTGGGCGAGTTACTACTTTAAGCACCGCTTTCAATTACTGACGCCTGAACAACGAGAGCGTTTAAGCCAAAATCCAGAACAGCAAGTGCAGCATGTGATTCAGTCGCTGTACAACCCGTTCTCTGGAGTGACCGGGCAAGAGTTACAAAATGACCCTTTCTTGCTATTCCGTGATTATTTAAGCCAAGTTACCCAGCAATCGTCCTCTTTCCGATTGGATAACGGCTATCTCTCCGTCGAAAAAGACGGTGCTCAATACTTTCTTATTACTGCCGAGCTAAAAGACTCGCCTTATAGCCTAACTGGGCAGCTTGCCGTCCCTGACATTCAAGCGCTAGAACAGAGCGTTGCGCAGAAATATGGCGCTGAAGTCGCACATACTGGCGTTCTATTTTACGCCGACTTTGGTACGCAAAATGCCAAATCGGAGATCAGTACCATCGGTGTGTTCTCTCTGCTCGGTATCATTGCATTGCTCGTGTTGGTCTTTCGTAGTGTGATGCCACTGTCTCTGGCACTGCTTTCCATCACCATTGGTTTGCTCGTTGCTTTGTCCGTTACGACGTGGATTTTTGGAAAAGTCCATCTGTTCAGCTTAGTGTTTGGCACAAGTTTAATCGGCGTGTCTATCGACTACGCATTCCACTACCTAACCGAACGTCTTGCGGCAGGAAATGAATGGGATAGCGAGCAAGGATTAAAGCATATTTTCATAGCTATCACACTTGGCTTAATCACCAGTTTGATCGGCTATTTGGGCATGTTAGTGGCACCGTTTCCAGGTTTGCAGCAGCTTGCGCTGTTTTCATCCATTGGTCTGATTGCTGCTTACATCACCGTGGTGGCTTGGTATCCGATACTGGCTCGTAACCCATCGCGCTCCATTTCGACTTTACCGGGACAATCACTGTTGGCGAAATGGTTAACGCTTTGGAATCAACCTCGAATAAAAGTCGGATTACCGATGTTATGTGTGGTTGCGAGTGGCTTTTTCTTGCTGCAATTGAACTACGATGACGACATTCGTCTGCTGCAAACGATGCCGAAAGATCTCAAGCAGCAAGAAACCTTGATTACGACGCTCAGTGGCATGCAATCTTCGCAGCAAATGTTGGTCGTTACCGCCGACGATGACGAAAACCTAATGAAAAAGCTGGAGTCTTTGACACCAACTTTAGAAGCGTGGAAAGCGGACAGCACCATCGAAAGCTACCAGAGCCTGAGCCGCTACTTGAGCTCAGTGGAACGTCAGCAACAAGACTATCAATTGATTCGCGATCTTTACGCGACACAATCCAGCCCACTAACTTCCGGGCTGGGCTTAAGTAAAAAGCCCAAAATGGACGCCGACTTTATCCCTGTTACGGTTGAACAGTACTTGCAAAACCCGGTATCAGCGCCTGTACGTTTTCTTCATTTGGGTAAAATTAAAGGAAAATCGGCAACGGTAGTGGTGTTAAACCAATTGCAAGACTCCGCTGTTGTTAAGGCATTTGCCAAATCAAAGTCTGATGTTGTCTACCTAAACAAAGCTGAAGAAATATCCACCCTATTTGGTGAATACCGAATCAAAATCATGGAGCTATTGGCAGCCGCCAGTGCTGTGATCTTTCTGGTATTAATCAAGCGGTACGGTCTGCAACACAGTTGCCGAGTTTTACTGCCATCATTGATTGCTTGCGCCTGCGGTCTTGCAACTGCTGTCGCGATGGGAACAACATTAAACCTGTTCAACTTGCTTGGCTTGGTGCTCATTCTTGGTATAGGGATCGATTACACTCTGTTCTTTGCCGAGAAAGCCCGCAGTGTGAGCACACTATTGGCGATCACCCTTTCGGCAATGACCACTGTGTTGTCATTTGGATTGCTGTCACTCAGCCAAACTCACGCGATTCACAGTTTTGGCATTACGGTGTTAAGTGGTATTTTTGTCGCTTGGCTGCTCTCTCCAATTGCAATTAAAACAGAGGAAACGACGTCATGATTTTCAATCACGCCTTTCGCTGCGCGACGTTATTCGCACTGAGCCTGTTTTTAAGTGCATGCAGCTTGGTCCCTCACCAATCGACGCCTCTGGTCGACATTGCCGAGCACACCCAAGTTGGCTTGCCCACTCCCGCAAGCTTGGGCTATCAGTTGTCTGCCAGTCAGTTAATTACGGCTTCTTGGGCAATAGATGGTAAAACCAAATCTGAGCAACTTCCGGTACAACTGCAAGTGATCAACAACGAAGTGGTGCTGGCAGGCTTCTCATCCTGGGGGACGAGAGTACTCTCACTGTCTTACGATGGAGAACAAATTCAAACCGAAGTGCTCAACGGTTTACAAGGTTCGCTACCGCAGCCAGAACAGGTATTATTTAACCTGATGATCACGCTCTGGCCGAGTTCCGCTTGGGAAGGATCGTTAAATGAGGTAAGGTGGCGAATTATTGATAAAAATAATTCTCGCGCCATCTTTGATAGCGGCGGTGAAAAGATCATTGAGATTCAATACAGCTCTTCTAACAAGTTAGAGGGTAAGATTGATTTTCATCACCTCAAACATCAGTTTTCAATTTCTATTCAAACACTGCAACATCAGATTAACTAAGAACAATTTAGAATAACAATATGCCTATTCGCTCTTCTCAACCTTTGTATATTCAGGCCTGTGGCTTTCACTCTGCCATGGGGCAAGATGACGCGCTCATCCACCAGTGTTTATCGGGAGCGAAGCCATCCAACATGGTGGTTGACCAAGATATTTTAAATTCAGGCCGCCAAACAGTAATCGGTCGAATCGCACAGGCGTTACCGCAATTACCACCCGCACTCAGCCAGTTTGATACAAGAAACAACCGCCTCGCACTTTCGGCTTTGCTGCAAATCGAAGGCGACGTGCGTGACGCCATTGCTAAATATGGTCGTGACCGTATCGCAGTCGTGATCGGCACCAGCACATCTGGCATTTCAGATGGCGAAATCGCATTTGGCGAAAAGCTGGCAAACGGTAATTTTCCTGCCGACTACCATTACACCAAACAAGAGCTTGGCAACTGCAGCGATTTTATTGCCGCCTACTTTGATTTGAGCGGCCCACATTACTCAGTTTCAACCGCCTGCTCTTCTAGTGGTCGTGTTTTTTTAACCGCGCAACGCCTGATTCGCTCTGGCATTGTTGATGCGGTCATTGTGGGTGGTGTGGATACCATTTGTCGCCTAACACTAAACGGCTTTAACGGTTTAGAAGCTCTATCCGATACCCTTTGTAAGCCGTTTGACCAACATCGCAACGGCATCAATATCGGTGAAGCAGCAGCATTAATGTTGCTAAGCAAAACACCTGCGCCCGTTGCTCTTCTCGGAGCTGGCGACAGCTCAGACGCACACCATATTTCCGCACCACATCCAGAAGGGTTAGGCGCAGAAGAAGCGATGAAAAAAGCGTTGGCCAATGCAGGACTTACAGCGCAAGACATTGGTTACATCAACGCACATGGCACAGCAACGCCGTTAAACGATGCGATGGAAAGCAAAGCCATTCATCGCTGCTTTGGAGACTCCGTTCCCGTAAGCTCGACAAAGCCACTTACCGGACACACATTAGGCGCAGCAAGTGCTACGGAAGCCGCGATCGCTTGGCATATTCTCAAGTACAACCTTGATTTGCCAATACAACACTGCGAAACCAAAGCAGACGATATCCATATATCGTTAGTTGAGACGCCAACCAAACTGGGTAACAAAGCGATTCTCAGCAACTCTTTTGCTTTTGGTGGCAATAACATTAGTCTTATTTTTGGTTACGCTCATGACTAAACTTCCTCCCATCGAACAACTTTTGCCACACGACAAACCAATGATCTTGGTTGATCGTGCTTTGGATGTTCAACAAGATACGATTCACTGCCAGGTTGATATCGCAGAACACAACCCGTTCTTCGACTCGACCTCTCAAACCGTGCCAGCTTACGTTGGCATTGAGTTTATGGCGCAATCTGTCGCGGCGTGGTCTGGTTACCACGCATTAATGAAGGAACAAGCGCCACCGATTGGCTTTTTGCTTGGTAGCCGTCGATACACGTCTGAATGCGATACGTTTTCTCGCGGACAGGTGCTCGATGTGTATGCTGAAAAAGTTATGGAAGATAACGGTATGGCGGTTTTTTCAGCCCGTATTGAGCTACAAGGAACTGTTGTAGCGACTTGCCAATTGAACGTTTACGTTCCATCAGAAGAAAAATTACAAGAAATGAAAATCAGGAGTCAACAATGACCCGACAAGTCCTCGTTACAGGTGCCAGCAAAGGCATCGGTAAAGCCATTGCCGTTCAATTAGCCAAAGATGGTTTCCAAATCATTGTCCATTACATGGGCGATCAACAAGGCGCGCAAGACACCCTAAACACCATCGAACAGCATGGTGGTAGCGGTCGTCTTATCCAATTCGACATCAGTGACCGTGCAGATTGTCGTGAGAAGCTAGAAGCCGATATCGCCGAACACGGCGCTTACTATGGCGTCGTAAACAACGCTGGCATCACAAAAGATACCGCTTTCCCTGCGATGACCGAAGAAGAATGGGATGGTGTGATTCATACCAACTTAGATAGCTTCTACAACGTTCTTCACCCTTGTGTTATGCCAATGGTGCAAAAGCGCAAAGGCGGCCGAATTGTTACGCTTGCATCAGTCTCTGGCCTAATGGGGAATCGTGGTCAAACTAACTACAGCGCAGCGAAAGCGGGCGTAATTGGTGCAACAAAATCACTCGCGCTTGAACTGGCAAAACGCAAAATCACCGTCAACTGCGTTGCTCCAGGGCTTATCGACACAGGCATGGTAGACGAACACGTGAAAGAACATGCGATGCCGCAAATTCCTTTGCGCCGCATGGGAGAGCCAGAAGAAGTTGCTGGTTTAGTCAGTTACCTTATGTCTGACATCGCAGGCTATGTAACTCGCCAAGTCATTTCGGTAAACGGAGGCCTAGTATGAGCCGTCGAGTTGTTGTCACCGGAATGTCAGGCGTGACTGCGTTTGGTAACGATTGGCAATCTGTCGAGCCAAAACTGCGTGACTGCCAGAACGCGACGCAATACATGCCTTCTTACGAACAGTATGATGGTTTGAACACCAAGCTCGCGGCACCAATTTTAGATTTTGAACTGCCAAAGCACTACAAGCGCAAGCAAGTACGCGGCATGGGGCGTGTTTCTAAATTGGCGACCGTCGCAACAGAAAACGCACTGAGCCAAGCAGGTTTGATTGGTAACGACGTACTCACCAATGGTCAAACGGGTATCGCATACGGCTCATCAACAGGCAGTACTGACGCAATCGGCGCATTTGGTGTCATGCTGAATGAGAAAACCACTAAAGCGATCACCGCAACGACTTACGTGCAAATGATGCCGCATACCACGGCAGTGAACGTTGGTCTATTTTTCGGTTTGAAAGGCCGAGTGATCCCAACCAGCAGTGCATGTACCTCTGGCAGCCAAGCAATCGGCTACGCCTACGAAGCGATCAAGCACGGCTACCAAACGGTCATGGTTGCTGGTGGCGCTGAAGAATTGTGCCCAACGGAATCCGCTGTCTTCGATACCCTTTTTGCCACCAGTCTAAAGAATGAAGACCCGAAAAGCACACCAAGACCTTATGACTCCGATCGCGATGGTTTGGTGATTGGTGAAGGTGCGGGAACGCTAGTTCTGGAAGAGTACGAACACGCCGTCGCTCGTGGCGCGAAAATCTATGCAGAAATCATCGGTTTTGCCAGCAACTGTGATGCCGCACACGTCACTCAACCACAGATGGAAACCATGCAAATCTGTATGGAAATGGCTTTGCAAAACGCGGGGATTCCTGCTGAGAAGATCGACTATGTATCTGCTCACGGCACTGCCACCGACCGCGGCGATATTGCGGAAAGCAACGCAACAGCGAATGCTCTGGGCAAAGTGCCAATAAGTTCACTCAAGAGCTACTTTGGCCACACACTAGGCGCCTGTGGCGCGATTGAAGCGTGGCTAGGTTTAGAAATGATGCACACAGGCTGGTTCAACCCAACGCTCAACCTAAAAAACCTCGACGAGCAATGTGGTGATTTAGACTACATCGCCGGACAAGGCCGAGAGCTGGACGTGAAATATTTGATGAGTAACAACTTCGCCTTTGGCGGCATCAACACCTCCATCATCTTTAAAAAGATGTAATGCCCTTAATAAATGCAAAAGCGCTGGTTAACCAGCGCTTTTTTGTTGGTTGAAGCGACTGAGTAAAATCACATGGCATATACTTACCCCTCATACAACGCAGCTAGAGCAATGCTATGAATGAAGAACTTTTTTTTAAACTAGTGTCACAAATCAAAATAGGAAAACAGCTTCCAAACGCGGTTTACCTTCATAGAGACGCATTCAGTGCTTTGCCTAACACCTTAGCTCAGTTTATCCCTGCGGTAGCAGAAGCGGTAAGCCTTGATGACGAAAGTTGGAATATAGTTAAATTGTTTAAAAAAGAGTTCCGCTTGTCCTTACTTTGCTATCCTGATTTCTATAGCGACTCCTACCCTGCGCTACAGCAGAGCATGAATGTCGACTTATCAAAACTCAGCCATAAAACCATGAGTTACAATGACTCCGATAACCCGCCGATTTTACATCGTAAAGAAACCATGGTCTTGCCTGAAAGCAAATATTACGAACACTTTTCTTCCCTCACACAAGAAGGTGAAAATGCAGGCCTTTATGTAAACAGTCGTATTATTGGTTTCAAACGATCATGGGAGAATATAATTAAACGTCATGGTTATGCGCTAGTTGATGGTCGTTTGTTTCGTTGCTCAGCTGTGCCGCAGTTAGCCGAGATAGGAGTAGAACGACACCGAACAGCTTTAGTCAGGCATGAGTTGTCTGCTCCTATGAGAAGTCTCGTAAAATATGGATATTTAGAAGGCAATCATTCTATTTTTGATTATGGCTGTGGGCGTGGTGATGACTTAAGAGAGTTGGAAGCTCATGGATTAGATGCTCTTGGGTGGGATCCAAACTTTCAGCCCGATAACGACAAAGTGAGTTCTGACATCGTCAACCTTGGCTTTGTTCTGAACGTGATTGAAGACCAAGATGAACGTTTAGATGCTTTGTTAGGTGCTTGGGAGCTAGCGGATAAGTTTCTTGTTGTTTCTGTCATGCTTGCTAACGAAAGCTATATCGCTCAATTCAAACCCTATAAAGATGGAGTGATTACTTCCCGTAATACCTTTCAAAAGTATTACGCTCAGTCTGAGATAAAGGCTTATATTGAACGCAGCTTGCAAGAGGATGCCATTACCGTTGCACCCGGCATTTTTTACATATTCAAAGATAAGCTCGAAGAGCAGCAGTACTTACAAAGCAAATACAAGCGCCACCATAAATGGCAGCAACTCACCTCTCCAGAGCCTGTCGAAGCAAAAGACAAAGCCAAGCTTCTGATCACTCAAAACCAAGAACTTTTCGACGCATTTTGGAACACATGCTTAACGCTAGGTCGCATACCCGCTAACGAAGAGTTTGAGCAATCAGACAAAACAAGAGCACTTATCGGCTCACACAAAAAAGTGTTTGGTCTGTTGCAAGAAATGTTCGACACCAAAGAATTCGAAAAAGCAGAAAAGCGCCGTAAAGAAGACCTGTTGCTTTACTTTGCGATGGGACTGTTTGAGAAGAGAAAGCCTTATACGCAACAACCAGAATCACTCAAGCGCGATATTAAAGCTCTATTTGATGATTATAAAACCGCACTTAATCTCGCTGCAGAATTGCTGTTTGCGATAGCCGATACAGACCTAATCAACACGCAATGTGAAAAGGCCCACAAGCAATTACCTGCAAGTTTATTGAATGAGGGACATTCTCTTATCCTACATCGTGACTACATCGATGATTTACCACTCTTACTGCGTACATACGTAGGTGCGGGTTTACAAATGTATGGCGAACTGGATGAAGAAATCGATTTAATCAAAATCCATATCACGTCAGGCAAGCTAACCTTAACCGCTTACGACAACTTCGAGCACTCGGTACCATTTCTGGTCGAGCGCATCAAAATAAAAATGGCAGAACAAGATATCGACTTCTTTGATTATGTAGATGAGAAGCGCAGACCACCACTGCTCAACAAGCATCTTTATATGCCATCCGAACACGAGAACTACAAAAAGCAGCAGAGCTTTGATAAGCGATTAGGGAAGTTAATGGAGTTTGAACCAACTGAAGAGACTCAGATGGTTCGAGCAGAATTTGAGGTGCTTTTAGGCAAACACAATAAGGAAATCAGAGGGTTTAAAGTAAATAAGAAAGCATCCACTTAAACCTTCAGAAAAAACAGACCTTGCCATGGAAATCTAACGTCTATCCCTGTAAAATACTCGACCTATTTTGGCAAACCAATGCAATATTTCGCAAATTTGAAATGACTGCATAACAAACTAGATCGAAAGTATGTCATTTTTTGACAAACTAAAAACCATGAACTTTGCTTACTTTTAGTTTTTACGTCAAAAAATAACAAACCAACTAAGGTTTCACATGCAAAATCAAGATTCAGGCTATTGCTACTCCTTTCCTGCTGTTAGAGGTATTCAAGCAGGACGTCCCTTTTACATTGCAACGTGCCCTCTTAGGATCATTCCTAAAATTTTCAGTTACAACGAAGACGACGTTCCGCCTGAGCTAAGAGCTCAACGAACGTTGAATAAAACTCGTATTCCAGAAATGGTTAAGTACCTTCTTGATAACCCAAAAGATTATGTTTTTTCTGCACTAACAGTATCTGTAGGTGTCGATATATCATTTGAAGATCATGATGGTGCACCGAATTTAGGAACTCTAAAAGTTCCTATGGATGCCCAAATCTTGATCAATGATGGGCAACATCGTCGTAAAGCAATCGAAGAAGCCTTAAGGGAAAACCCGGACTTAGGTCAGGACAATATCCCTGTGTTGTTCTTCATTGATGAGGGACTTACACGCAGCCAACAGATGTTTGCTGATCTCAACAAATACGCGGTAAAGCCTAGCCCGTCTCTGGGTACGCTGTATGACCATAGAGATGAAAGCTCCGAGCTTGCTCGCGAATTGGCAACTAAAGTTAAGCCTTTCATCGGTTTAACTGAAATGGAGAAATCCAATATTAGCCCTAAGTCGAACAAGCTATTTACTTTAAGTAGCATCAAACAATCGACTCGCGCACTCTTGAGCAAAGGTCCCAAGGACGGCTTTAACGAAGAAGAAAAGCAACTTGCAGCTGAATTCTGGGAAGAAGTGACTCGCCACATAAAAGATTGGCAATTGGTTATTGATAAAGAAGTATCACCAGCACAACTTCGCCAAGAATATATACATGCGCATGGCGTCGGGTTACATGCCATCGGTGTCCTAGGTAAACACCTGCTGTGCCAAGAACCGAAACAATGGAAAGAAAAGCTTCAGCAGTTGGGCAAAGTTAACTGGTTAAAAACCAATCCGGACTGGATCAAACGAAGCATGAACCACGGCAAACTAAGTAAGTCGACACAGAACATTCAACTTACTGCCAACGCACTAAAAATTGAACTTGGGTTACCACTAACCCCAGAAGAGAAAGCTCTAGAGAAGCAGTTATCATGATACACGAGCTAAAACTGGCAGAAGACCTAGCCGAATACGAAGACTTTATCAACGCAGAAGACTTCGCAAATAACAAACTAAGCCACTACATTGCAGATGTGCAGCGTGTCTACTGTGCAGACAAACGCCCATGGGTAATTGGCTACAGCGGTGGTAAAGACTCATCAGCAGTAATGTCGTTAGTTTACTTGGCACTACTTGGCTTAGAGCCAAAAGACCGCCAGAAACCGGTTTTTGTTGTATCTTCAGACACACTTGTTGAAACACCTGTTGTTGTTAACCACATCAAAGACTCGTTGGCTGCTATCGAGAAAGGCGCGAAGCGCGATAACCTACCTATCACTTGCCATAAAGTCGTCCCTAAAGACAATCAAACATTTTGGGCAAACTTGCTTGGTAAAGGCTACCCAGCGCCAACACGTTCTTTCCGTTGGTGTACAGAACGAATGAAAATTGACCCTGTGAGCGACTTTATCAAGTCTAAAGTCTCACAGTTTGATGAAGTGATTGTAGTACTTGGCTCTCGTAGCCAAGAAAGTGCCTCACGTGCGCAGGTCATCGCGAAACACAAAATTGATGGCTCACGATTAGCCCGCCACACAACACTTGCAAATGCGTTTATTTTTACCCCTATCGATACATGGGGTGTAGATGATGTTTGGAAGCTACTGCGTCTTTGCCACCTAGAAACTAAACAAACCCCGTACGGACCTAAGAACATTTGGATCGATGAGTATGATCTTGAATGGGAAAATCCGTGGGGTGGCAAAAACCTTGTGCTGTGGAATCTCTACAAAGACTCTTCTGGTCAAGGCGAATGCCCAATGGTCATCGATGAGACAACACCATCTTGTGGTAACTCTCGCTTTGGTTGCTGGACCTGTACTGTCGTAACGAAAGACCGTGCAATGGAAAGTCTTATCCAAAATGGTGAGCAATGGATGGCCCCTCTTCTTGAGTTTCGTAATAAGCTGTCAATGACAACCGATCCTGCGAACAAAGAAGAATACCGAAATCATAAGCGTCGCACAGGTAAAGTTAGCTACCAATACGCAAAAGAAGGCGAGGACATCGCAACCGAACGTAAGCACGTTCCGGGACCTTACTGGCTGAAATATCGTCGTCAGTGGTTGCGCGAGTTGCTAGAACTGGATAAGAAGTTTAAAGCTGAAGGAAGAGAGATAGAGCTGATCACAGTACCTGAACTTCATGCTATTCGCCAAGAGTGGATTCACGATCCAAATGAGCCAGACTGGGACGACTCTCTGCCTACTATTTTCAAAGAAGTTTATGGTTACGACCTTGATTGGGTATATGACGATAACGCAAGTTTTGGTAAAGATGACGCACAGCTCATTCATGAGCTTTGTGACAACTTTGATATTGAACCAGAGATGATCATGAAGCTTATCGAGCTAGAAGTCTCGATGGAAGGGTTAAGCCGTCGTAGCGGTATTTCAAATAAAATCGCGTCACTATTGAAGCGAGACTGGGGTAGCTTGGAAGAGATCAAACAAAAGCATGCTTCTCTGCAGAGTAAAGCTGAGTTTGATATTCACCAAAAAGAGATCGAGCGCTACAACGACCAACTTGCCGAGCTAGATAAGCTGCTCCAAAAAGAGTTTTAAATACTGAAATGTTAATTACAAAACTAACTCTAAACAACTTTCGAGTGTTCCGTGGCGTACATGAAATCGACTTGCGCCCTGCTCCTGCTCGTCTGAGTAAAAATGGCCCTATTGAAGGAACCGAACGACCAATCATTCTGTTTGGTGGCCTTAACGGTGCTGGTAAAACATCGATTCTGACAGCTGTACGACTCGCTCTTTTTGGCCGTCAATCATTTAGCCAAGTGTTGTCAAATGGCGAGTACGTTGATGCCCTATCCGAACTTATCCATAAAGGCGTTGGCCATGGTGGTGTTCAAGATAACGCATCTATCGAACTTGAGTTTAAATACAGCCAAAACGGCGAAGAAAACACTTATAAAGTGATTCGCGGCTGGAAACGCGGTAAGAAAGATAATCTATGCCTTGAAAAAGACGGAGTTCAAATTCCCGAGCTCAATTACGATCAGTGTCAGGGCTTTCTAAACGAATTAATCCCAACAGGCATCGCTGACTTATTCTTTTTCGACGGCGAAAAAATCGCAGAACTTGCTGAAGATGAGTCTGGCACGGTGCTAAAGACTGCAGTTCGTCGTCTATTGGGCTTAGATGTTATCGCAAAGCTCAAGAGTGACTTAAATATCTTCTTGAAAAAACAAGGTTCTAGCGCACTAAGTCAATCGTTAAAAAAGGAAATGGATTCTCTTGATGAGAAACGTATCAGCCACGAGCGCAATGCAGAGAAACTTCGCGGTGAAGCGGACATCGTTGACGCACAAATTGAGCTCGTATCACGCGATATTCTTAGTCTAGAGAACAAGTTGTCACAGAATGGTGGGGCTTGGGCAAAAACCAGAGAAGATGAGCAGCAAAAAGTAGATAGCTTGCTTAAAGAGAAAGTAGAGCTTGAAAAGCAAATCCGTATGGAGATGGAGACAAGTCTTCCATTCGCGCTAGCACCTAATGCAATGCAGCGCCTTCAAACTCAGATCAAGCAAGAACAACAGATTAAGAAGAAACAGAACTTTGGTAATGAACTGGACTCATTCTTAGAAACACTGCGTTCAAAGTACCCAAGTTTTGATACAGAGATGGCTCAAAGTGCGATTGCTGATAGCTTTAAAGCACACGTAGGTGAGTTTGATTCTGCCGAGCTGCTTTTGGATATCTCCGACCGTCAAGCAAATACTATTGACTATCAACTCTCAAATCTGGCTCGAGAATCTTTTTCACGTTTCGATGAAGCACGAGTGCGTCTTCAAAAAGTCGAAGAAGAGATAGACAACGCTTCAAACAATATTGCACGAGCCCCTGAGCAAGAGCAGGTGCAAGAGCTTTTTTCGGACGTCCGCGCATTAGATAAGAAAAAAGAAAAGCTGATTATCGAATACCATGCTTTGCTCGAAGAAGCAAAACGTGAATTGCGCCAAGCACTAGAGACAGCTCGTCAAATTCAGAAGCTACACGATAAGAATAAAGATCAATCCAATAAAGATCAGAGTATTAGCAATGCCCAAAACTCAATCTTATTGCTTGAGAAATTTGGTGAGCAACTAACTAAAGCTCGCGTCAAGCAGTTAGAAAACGAGTTCGTCAAGTCCTACAAGAAGCTAGCTCGTAAAGAAGATTTGCAGCTATCCGCTTCAATTAACCCTGCGTCATTTGATGTTGAACTAGTCGATGAACACGGTATCAAGATCAATCGCAAAGCAATGTCTGCGGGCGAAAAACAGATCTACGCGATCTCGATTCTGGAAGCACTAGGCCGTACATCTGGTCGTAGGCTGCCAATTATTATTGATACACCACTAGGTCGCTTAGACTCTCACCACCGTGATAAGCTGGTTGAGAACTACTTCCCAACAGCAAGCCACCAAGTTGTGATCCTATCGACAGATACAGAGATCGATAGAAACTACACCAGCCTTATTCAAGACGATATTGCGCGCACTTACGAAATCTGCTTTGACGGTATAACTAAGTCTTCAACCTTGAAGGAAGGTTACTTCTGGAGAGAAACAACTAAGGAGGCTGTGTAATGCTACCTAATCGTATGAACCTGACTCGCACTACTGAAGAACAGCTTAAAAAGTTGAAGGGCTATACGGGTATCACTCCAAACGTATCGGCACGTATTGCTTTCTTCCGTTCAATAGAAAGTGACTTCCGTTATCAAGGCCAAGAAGCCAAGTTAGACGGCTCACTTGTATTAGATAAGTACACTTGGCTCGGTGAGACTAGTGATGTAACAGAGCTAATATTGAAAATGTACTACCCAGAGCTTGATACTAAAAAGTATCAACAAGCTTGGGCAGCACATGTTGAAGATGGGATCGCATCTTTAAGAAATCACAAATCAATAGTCAGCGTCTCTATGTCTATTTGATGAATAATATAAAATGGACACTGTTAAAGTGTCCATTTTAATAACTAAGCAACAAAGACTCTGAGCGCTACATCTTTAATATATTGTAAATAGTTCACATAAGTATTTTCATCCCAGACATCATAGTTTGAAACTTTTCTTGTAATATAAAGGGAAGAATTTGAGAAAACTAATTTCTTTTCATTAAATGGGTCTGTATCAACGGCTCTATTATCAGCAGTGGAAAGTAGACATAAATTACCAATTTTATTTTTTACTAATTCTAATGACTCATCATAGTTTGATGCACTAGCATCTATCCCTTTAGGGTAAATATGCTCAAGTGTTGTCCCTTCTTTTCTGTCTACAATTACAGTTTTATCCAAACATACAGGCTCACCTCTAGCACCATTATCAAACCAACGACCATACTGAGAAACCATTGATAATAGATGTTTTAGATTCTTTTTGCTACCCTTGCTATAAAACAACTCATCTATTGACAATAAAAATAGCTCATCATTAGCTTTTGAAGATATTATGGTATTCAAGTCATCTTGTAACGTACTTATATTATAACTATCTAAGTTATCATTTATAAGCTTAACATGTTTTGTATATGTATTTTTCAGGCTGGAATTATGACCATTACACATTACTTTATATCTAAAGAAGAACCTTTCTAACATTCCGATTATTTTAGAAAACTCCACATGACCAAGATTTCTAGCTGAAACTAGCAACGGGATTGCAGCCGTATTTCCTAGATATTCAAGTAAAACCGACAGTCTATCTCTATCCCAACCTTCGACTGGGTTTTGACTAGGAAAAGGCCAATTGCAATCAACTAGGTTTCTAATCAAGTCAATTTTAGCACCTAAATCTCTAGTGTCTTCAAGCAATTTATTCAGCTGAATTACATCAATCTCCTCAACATCCTTCAAGTCAAAGTAATTCTCCATAAATTCATCAAATAGAGCTCCTGATTTGGGCCTAGATCCTACTTGTGATTCATATGCCCAAGCTAATTGCTCTTCAGTTTTTTCATGAGAAACAATCTCGTCTAAGATAGCCTCAGCTTCATCTTGTTGCTCATCGTTGCCTTCCATTAATTCAAGTATCTTGCACCTCAACAAGTCTGCATCAGTTAAAGATGTTCCTCTATCATTTATTACCTGAAATAATTGATATGCATCTTGTCTATTTGTCGTTACTAAGTGAAGAATCTTGAAATCAAAAGAAAGAACTTTCTCTAATGTATTAAGCTTAGTAAATGATATATCATTATCTTCATCATCGATTAAATTATCCACACACTTCTCAATTTCTTCATATGCATGTAGAAGTCGAAAATGAGAGTCTTTAGTTGGTGTAACAGCTATACTTCGAATTAATTTTGAATAAAAGTCATCATCCCTTCTGGACATTCTAAATGTCTTAAGTGTCTTAGTATCTTCACCAATTAACTGTGGGAACTCTACAAATCTTGGACATAAGTCATCAATCTGAATTTTGCACTTACTATGAAGTTCATCATTTGAACTATCTTTAGCTAAGTCACTTAACACCCTATATTTCTTAAGTATTATATTTGCAAGCAAATTGAAGGTACTTAATCTTTGTTGCCCATCAATAACTTCATATTGCTGAACATTATGCGTAGATGGATATTGTGACATTACACTAATAACGCCACCAAAGAAGTGTTGTTTTGCTCTTCCCGAAAATCTTTTATTAAAGGCAGATTTTAAATCTAGGGTAAAGTCCTTAACTTGTTCTTCTTTCCATGCATAAGCTCTTTGATACTTTGGTATAAAATAGCTGGGCTTATACTCAAACATCGAATAAACACTAACATATACTGGGTTCATTTTATTTTTCCTTTTTCCTTTTCCTAACCAAACTCATTAAAGTATTAAATACTTAATAATATTTGAATACTTCTTTTACATGCCACTTAATCATATCTATTGAGGGATAGAGATAATTATATTTGGGCAAAATAATATTCTTATTCTCATAGTCCCAGATTAATCGTTCAACCATAGTCCCACCGGTGGTCCCCGGAGATACACGAACTCTGAAATCACAATCGAAAGTAATCACACCTTTATCTAGAGCTTTATGATGAATACTGCATAGAGCAATACCATTCGATACCTCACAAGGACCAGAATACTGCTTCCATTTAATATGCGCTGCTTCAATGCCCACTGGAACTGTATCAAGAGCCAAATCAAAACCACACACTGCACATCTATAGTTGTAAGCGCGTAGAACATTTATCCGAAAATTGGGATCACGCTGCTTAGTTGACGTATCAACTTCGAAACCAAAACGAACAAACAACTCCTCCTGTAACGTATCAGGGAAATTGTCTTGAATTAACTTGGAAGCTATTTTGTCTATCAACTCAGGATTAGAGATCAAGTTCTGGTATGAATTCGCATCAAACCCAGCCATTACATTGTATTTGATTAGCTCTGATTTTTTAGGGTCTGTATTGCTTTTACGAGGAATACACTCTTCACCATTTTTTAATTCCCAAAATGGATCTTGCTCGTTAGCTAAACGCCAAAATGGATACTCCGGATGGTAGGCTTTTCGCGAAGGGCCATACTGAACCAGCAGCTCTTTTACCTGGTTATCCACTTCACTCTCAAACTGGAACAAGCGCTCATGGCCTTGCTTATATTGAGATAAAGCATATAACAACATTAAGGGTTTATGCGGAGCGCGTTGATCTCCACGTCGCCAGCGTGAGATCGTTTGAATTTTATCGATGAGTTCCATTACTAACACCCCAAATGATATGCATCTAATTATACATATGACGTAATGCATTAGTATTAGTAAGGTCAAAAAAAACGCCCTAAAAGGGCGTTTTAAATCAAAGTTTTGTTACAACAGCTCCCAAAATGCTCTATCCCGCATCTTGACTATCTTCTTCGCACCATCAATGTATAAGCTATAGTGCTTTTCTAACTTATTGATGGTTTCCATGAGCTTCTCTTGCTCTGCTTTTTCGTTTACACCAAACATGGCTTTAAGCTCTTGCGGGCGGATCTTCGCAACGCGGTGAATTACCCATGTAAGCACATAACTTGAGTAGTCGTTCTCACCAGTTTGGAAATGCGTAATGTCTTGAGTAGACAGAATCACACCAACACCATACTCACGACCTTCTTTTAAGATCTTGCGTAAGCTTGGGAAGTTTTGAGACATAAAGTTGTCGGCTTCGTCCACCAAGATCATCTTGGTGATTTGTCGGAAATCGCCTTGAACTTCTGGCTTACCTTTCTTCTGCATTTGTGAATAGAACAAATCCAGTGTTAGTGCTACTACGAGGTTTTGAATCTCTGATGGGTAACCAGCTAACTCAACCACTGTAATACCATCAACAAGATCGTAAAGGCTCATACACTTGGTATTGTCGTCTTCGAAGATCTCCAGTTCATATAGGCTTTCAAGTGCCGCGTATAGTGAATCTTCATCTGGATCAGTTTCAATAAACAAGTCCCACACCTGTGATATTGTTGGTGCTGGTTTTGTCCAAGTGCTTGGATCCGCTTTGCGAATACCAGCCAACTCATAAGCTTCACCCACCAGCTTACGTAAACGCAGTTGCTGTTTTTGTCCTAAGCCAAAAGCTTTGCCCATGGTTTCAGAAAAACCACGCGCAGTGTGCACTGGCAGCATTGGCATGTCACCAAACAAACTCAATGGGTTATATGGCAGTTTATGAAGGTTAAACTTCTTACCCACTGTCGCTTGTTGGAACTTGTCGTCTACATAATCGGATTTGTAGTCGAAAATAAGCATGCCAATTGGCGCACCGTTTACGTTGTCTGCCCGATTGCGATAAAGCTGTGTAATCACCGATTTAGTGAACTGAGTTTTACCCGTACCCATAGTGCCTATGATACCGGTGTTGGTATTCATAAACTTGGCGGTATTAGTTGGTTCCCAGTTCAATGGTGCTTGTGTCAAAGCATTGTGACCAAAGAGCACATTTAAGTTAGTACCCGATGGCTGTGACTTGAAGGTATCTACTGCTTCAGCACCTTGCACCGAAACGTCTTTCTCCGGAGCAGTTTGATCTCCTTCGACTTCAAAGCAACGATCTTCAGATTCAGTGTCTAACTCAATCTCAGAGTCAGCTGTTTCTTGGTGTACGTTTTCACTCGTAACATCTGTTTGGCAGTCGGCTTCGAGCACTTCTGCTTGAGTTTTTCCACCTAGAACGTATTCGGTCGGTACGTGGCATAACTTGACGATATCTAACCCGTTAAGCACTTCTTGAAGTGGCGTTTCGACCAAACGAGGAAGCAAGCCCATCGGAAGGTCAACTTTTAGTACGCCTTCCAACATTTGGTATTCAGGTTGCAAGCAACCTGCGCCCTCAAGATTGCTGACAACAAATCCATCTGGGTAATCAGCCACTTTTGCTAGCGAGTAATCGCCTTTCAGCCACTCTTCCTTGTTGTCTAGCAGTGCGTCAAAGTAGTCTGGAGCGAACACGTTGTACAAGCGGTACTTGTCTACCTGTATTAGCACTTGGCGCATGAACAGACCGCGGTAAAGCTTGCTTGCAAGATTGTCATTCCCAAGCAGATCTTCGCTCAGGTAACGCAACAACTCTTTTGATTGCTTGACTGCTTTTTTGTAGTCAGGAATTGAACCCGTTTTTACTTCCACTGGCAGCAAGTACATGTCTTGCCCTTTAAAACCAACGAGCAATACATCATCAGAAATCTCACCTTTTTTGTAACCATGAACGTTGCGCGAGAATTCACTGTCGGACATTTTCAGGCCGATGTTTCCTGAAACACGGATCATTTCTGCCACAGAAAGCGGAACCCAAGTGATATCTGAGTTATGCACTAAGCTGGTCACAAACTTATAAGCACCAATAACACCTTTGCGCTCTTTGTTGATAGTTGGCGCGCAGGTCATCATCTTCAACAGCCAATCGCCATTAAAGGCATTGAACTCGTTAATTTGCCCACCATCCCCCTGCTTAATGACTTTTTCGAACAGACCACGCTGCGCCGTTACGGTAATCGCATCATAGCTGGATGAACTGGTGTACTGATCGGAATAGTGAATTAGCACTACATCTTCATTGCTGTGGAAGAAGTCTAATGTCACTTTTGGATCAATGATAGTTGTCCAAATGGAGCTGTCGTACGAGCGCTCTAACAGGCCTTTGAAGTCTTCACTCACTGCAAGCGCAACTGCGTTAGTACCGTTGTATGGCGTATTTGGCTTTAGTGCAGGCTTTAGTAAAGCACCAACGTACTTCGCCATCATTAGGTGTGGATGGTCTTGGTAATCAATCCCCTTCAAACCAAAGCCAGTAAAGTAAGAGCCCGAATTACTCTCGGATGCATCTCCCGTTAAGAGGCCGTCACATGCAATCCCAGAAGTCATGTCTTCAATCGCTATATCCGCACAGTCCACTTTGCCGTTGTTTCGGAAGAATGAAATATGCGCATAAGCCTGACCACCCTTCTCCGCTTGTTCATTGGTGAACTTACTGTACGTGAGGCGGGTTCGCAGAATATCTATGATTGTGTCAGCAAGCTCACGAACTTTCTTATTTCTATTTAGCTCTAAGCTTTCCTTTAACTCGTCGTAGCTTGCCGCCTCTGCAAAACGGTCAAAAGCGTTGAACGTCAGCTTGTCATCATAAAGGTTTACGTGGATACAAGCAGCTTGTTCCAAGTGACTGCGAATGTAATCCACTAGCCCCATGAACAGTTCTTCTGCGCTATCTTGATTCACAGCGTTAATGATGATGCTCTTCTCAGAACCTGTGAATAACTGACAAAATGCGGTTTGGAACTCATCGATTTTTTCTTTGACGAGTTTACGAACGAACGTCAGTGAGCTCTTCTCTTGAGGGACACTTTTGATCCAAAAAGCGTTTTCTTTGACTTGTTGGTTGTAAGAAAACTCATGCTGAGGATGATAAACGTATGGTAATAAGCCTTTAGGCGATAGGCGCTCGAACGTCACATCTGGCAAGCTAGCAAAGCTTTCATCTTGACGAATCACTTTGCGTAGGTTTAGGTAGTAAGCCAAGATTAACGGGTGAAACGGAGAGTAATATTCTTCGCCTTCAGATTTAACCAAACCAATTTGCAGCGCTACTTTTTGCTCTTTGGTCAGCATACTGCCCGTTGGAATCGCTTCAAAATAAGCAAGACTTGCATCTACTACATTTTGTACAAGTGTCGTGAAATCATCCCCCCAAGAGGCTAGAGATGGCGTACTACGGCGCTGCTCAAGGTAATCATACAATTCGACATAGGATGAATGCATTGCGTCATCAATGGCTTGCACCTCATCCAACTTGATTGTGTCACAGTCAGAAATAGAAACGACTTTGTCATTGATGAAGGCTTCTTCCCAGCGCAGCAGTTTTAAACGAACACCAGGTACAACAAATTCGCTGTTATCAATGCCAACTTTACCTTTTTGGGAGTAAAACTCGCCGTTGTATTCATCTTTGAATAACTTGTGGTAACGGCCTCGGTTGAGTAGCAAAGGCAAGCTCAACGAGTCTGTTGCTACTGCACCTTCGACATTGAACTTAAGCTGGTTGTCACCTGATTTAACAGCGAAGTCAATCTCATCCGCTTCATTGGCAAGAGCCTCAAAGTCCACCACTGAGTATTCTGCAACGTTTACAACTTGTTTAGCATCTGTCAGAGCACAAACTGCACCTTCCTCAGCTTGGATTTGAAGCTGATTCGCTTCCATATTCAACGTTAAACGTTGTTTAGCAGGAGTAGGCTCGATCAAAAAGATGTTTTTGATCGGCTCGATATAAAACTCACCCTTACGAATAACGAGGCAACGAAAGTTGTATACCTCTGATTTATTCTCACGCTTCAACGCCAAATTGAAAAATAACGGCTCGTTATTGTAAGTGCCTTTTAAGCTTGCGCGGGTAGTCTTAAAACCATTCAGCGTTGAAATAACTTCTTTATTACCAAGTGCTTTGGAAGGTTGAATTTTAAACTGATTTTTATCTAGATTGCTTGCACCTTGGAAAATCAGCTTCAATTCAAAGTCATTGATGCCTTCATCTAGCTCAATGATAAGGTGACGATCACGCATACCGGCTTTAGTTTCTGAGCGGTTACGCGCAGTTATGGTCATGCCTTCGCTGGCTTGCTCCTCTTCAAGGACAAGTTGCTGCTGTGCATTGCGTTTTTTCTCTTGTAGAAACGCTTCAAACTCAACATCTTTCCAAGCATCTGTTTCAGAGAAGTTTTCGTTAATGAATTTTTCACCAAACGACTTCAAACGATCCTGAAGCTGATCACCGAAGTGCTCGACTTCAAAAGAAAGTTCTTCATAAAGAACACGGTTGTCTTCAAGACGTTTCTTGATTTGCTTCGAGTTACCACTCATCTCTGCAACTAGTGGATCTTCAAACATACCAAGTTCATTGAAGCGCAAATCACCATCTTCCACAGCTTTATATAGTGACTCAAAACCGAACATGGTCGCGCCATCTTCAAGGATAGCATCAAACTGATCATCCAAAAGACAGTTAGACACATCACGGCCTTTGTCTTGTTGATCAATCAGTCCTTTCATCGCCGCTTTGATCTTGCTTGGGCTCCACACCTGACCAAACTGAGCCAGATCCTCTGCCGAGTTAATCAAAGTATCCAACAAGCTATTGTGAATCACCACCAACGCGCAGCCCTTCAAGTAGCCAGACTGGCCTGCAACTTCATCACGTAGGTGAGAGATATAGTTTTCTGTAAAGCCTTGGTACTCAGCAGGATCTTCACTATGAATAACAGGTACGATTTTACAGTTGGACAACTGAATAAATGGAAGCTCGATACCGTTGCTAGCACTAATGCTACTTTGTGAATGTGCGATCATCGCTTGGTACAAACGCACACTATTTTCACTATCTGGTGACTTGAACTGATAACGGAAACCTGCCTTGATGTGAGCTTCAGCATCAGCCAGAAACTGCTCAACTAGAAATGCCTCAAATTGTTTTACGGACATAAACTGCGTCTCCACTATCACTCATGCGCTCAACGTTACCAATGCGCTCATAGAATTTAATTAGTTCTTGTTCGGTTTGTTTATCAACGAAAATGCCACGCTGTTTAAATGCAGCTATCAGTTCGTGGAAACGGAGTTTATCTTTTTCTCCAACTACAAGGTTGGTTAATAAAATGATGTAATCTTGGTTAAGTACCAACACTCGACCACTGCGACCTCGGCTTTGAATGAAGTGAGCAGCAAGATACTTCTCTACTTCAGAAACGTATTTTTTGTTGATGTTGAATCGCTCGCCGATACTAAACTGTGCCATGGCTAACTTCATGATGTTGCCAAGCCAGTCCAGCGCAGATTCCGATTCATCAAGTGATGTATCAAGTCCGCGCTGTGCTTTAAATGCCCGCGCAAAGTTCTCTAAATCGCTCTTTAGGTGTTCATAGCGAGATTCTTGAATACTCTTTGAAATCGCCCACAATGGTACTTTGGATACACTCTTGTCGCCCATGCTAGGCTGAAGAAGCTCTAACATTGTCAACATTGGGAACAAACGAGTCGCGGATTCATTAAAAAGCTTGTAACCGTGATTTTTGATGTGCGTACGTTCATTACTAGCACGCTCATGATCCATGATGAAGTACAACGGCTTCGCTGTTGGCTCCTTACCAGATCGCCAATCTGTGAGAGATAGGCTTAACTGAGCGGTGTAAGCAAAACCGTAAAAAGACAAGAACGATTCAATTTCACTCAACAGGTACTTAGGTCGACTTGCCAAAAACTTCAAATCATCACGAAATGCTATAGATAGGTATGGCAAGTATGGATGCTCACTTGCTTGCATCGATGAATCACTTTTCATCTTGCCACGCAGAGTTGAAAGCATCTCTCGCTCGATAAAGTTGAGTTTTGCATCAAACTCTTCGACACGCATGTTCTGAAGTAAGTTGGTAAACATAGAAGCAACACGAGAGTCACTTGCTGCAAACTCACCTTTTTGCGCACGAAATAGTAAAAGCTCAGGGCTCACAGAGAAGATATCTTTGTTATCAAAGTACATCTCTCGTAGTACTTCCCAAAACTCTTCTTCGCCTAATTTCTCTTCAAACGCAGACTGACAATCAGAGACAAAATCCTCGTATTTGTAGCCTTCAATCTTCTTACGTAATAATCCACGTAATACAAGACCAATCACCGCATCGCTATCAAAGTCATTACCTTTGGTGCGAATTGGCAAATAACTGTTCAAGCTGTTTTTATTGGGTACGTCTTCCGCCGTTTGTGGCAATTTTTGATTAAACGGTTTGATGTATTTATCCATTGTCATCTTACATACCACTCACTTCGAAATATTCGTCATCTTCATTGACGATCTTGTAGCGCCTATCATTTTTTAGGATAAACAGGGTGTTCTTCTCGTTTGCTACCGTGATGATCTGTTCAATCACCTCATCTAACAAAAGCACCGCATTTTTATCGTGCTTATTCGGTCGATATCCCTGATTAATCTTTTCTAGCAACTCAAGCAAGTTGATACTTATTGGCATAGGAAGAAGAGAGTGATCTTCAACTTTAATATAAGCATTGAATGCCCCTATCTTAATCACGCCTTGCTTCTGAATAGACTCAAAATCAGGTTTAACCTCTAACTCTGCCGCAGTTTTAAATCCATTGTATTCCGAGATAAAAAACTGGTCTTTATCAAGCGTGGGGGAGTTACGGTTGCAGTAACGGTGTATAGCCGAAATTAAGATATCTTTATAGAACTTGTTGAGATCTCTTCTCTGCTTAGCTGAACCATCAAATTTGCGATGAAGCAACCAGATATTTGCATACTGGTTAACTAGGGAGTTATCGAAGTCGACTTTCAACTCGTTGATGTATTCGTTTGCAAACCGCTCTTCATCTTTGAGCAAGTAAACCATGCGCAGATAAGAAGCAGCACTTGATACGTCAAATACACCGAGTGGCTTCACTTGTTCTTTCAACTGAGTAAAACCTTCATCTTCAATGCCTAAACCAAATTGCAAAACAAACTCATCAACCTTGCGAGTATGAATATTGCCTGGGTCAAAGCTCTGAATGTGCTCCAGCAGCTCGTTATCCGCGCCAGAGAATAAGTTGTCGAAAAGGTAACCATCCGTTGCTAAGATCTGAAAAACAAAATCTAGTAAAGCACGTGCCGTTAAAAATTGGTCTTTGATCAAACGCGCTTTGAGTAGTAGAGCGATAATGTTCTTTTGAACGGAATCCAAACCCAATAAAGCGTAGTTTGCAGTCAATACGCTATGACCGGACTTTTTCACCTCATTGTCGTAGAGCGCGTAAAACGGGTTATCTAAAGTTGGCTCAGTTAAGCGAGCAAGGAACTGAGCCGCAAAATCGGATGTGCTCACTTCGTGGCCAAGAGTGAATTTCGGATACTGTTCGAAATCTAGAAATGTATGGTTTGCTGGAATGTCGTCCGTTTGATTTTCCAAAAATGCCTTTATCGACGATTTCACATCGCTATGTTGTTCAGCACCTTCCTCAGCATAGTTTCCCAACATACCAATATTAATGCCAACAACGAGTGGCTTGTCATTTTCTTTGAATTGACTGAAACGCTCATCTAACGCATGGATCGCTGTCTGGCTAGGAGTAAAGCTATGTGTCGCATCAAGATGAAAATCATGCGTTGTTCTATGTTTTTGGCTGTATCGCGTCAATATCTCCGACTTACCATCGCCACTACTGCCACATAAAAAAATGATTTCATCTTTTTTTGCAGACAGAAGCGCTTTCTTGAAATCAGTTTCAATTTCAGTTTCGATATAGATGTGATGCTTGTACTCGGCCAGAAGATCTTGATTTTGCTCTCTTTCGGTGCTCACCGCATAGGGTGAGGACTTGGAGAGGATGCTGAGGGCTTGTGCTAAATTCAAGGTTATTTCTCTTCAAATATGAATAACAGATATTATTTATGAGCGTAAATATTATCAAATCCCAAAATTACTTTATAGCATACCGTTTGAGGATGTATATATTGAGAGATGAAACGTGAATATGCGATTAGTATATTATCTAATGAGTAAAAAAGTTAAATCTTCCCTTAGAAAAACATGAGCTAGCTGACATTATTGTTAGTCAGGTATTCCAACTTATGTATGATTATCAGCTAAAACAGTGCTAGCCACCAAGTTTCGCTTTAGAAAAATTCGTTTCCAGAAACGACAAAGCCCCGACAACTCAAAGAGTTATCGGGGCTTTTGAATAAATGGCACGCCCTATTGGATTCGAACCAATGACCACATCCTTAGAAGGGACGTGCTCTATCCAGCTGAGCTAAGGGCGCGCTACAGGGACAGGATTATACGAGTTCAAACGGGTAAATCAACGGGTTTTCATAACATTCTGATCTGAATGCCTAAAAAAAGTCCATTAAAACGCTTAATGTTCAAAAACACCACAAAGCAAACGTTTGCGTATGGATGTTGATAAGAAATTCTGCGACAATGCGCCGCAGATAATCTGCCTTCTTAATTTATAAGGAAAGTCATGACTGCTCAAAATATAGACGGAACTCTCATTTCCCAAACTGTTCGATCCGAAGTGGCTGCACGTGTTAAAGCACGTGTTGAAGCTGGGCTACGTGCTCCTGGTTTAGCAGTGGTTCTAGTTGGTGAAGATCCTGCTTCTCAGGTTTATGTCGGTAGCAAACGCCGCGCATGTGAAGAAGTTGGGTTTGTTTCTAAGTCTTTTGACCTTCCTGCGTCTAGCTCAGAAGAAGAGTTACTAGCGCTGATTGATGAATTAAACAACGATGATGAAATTGACGGCATTCTAGTGCAATTACCCCTTCCTGCGGGCATAGACACAACACATGTTTTAGAGCGCATTCACCCAGAGAAGGACGTGGATGGCTTCCACCCTTATAACGTTGGCCGTCTTGCGCAACGTATTCCAAAGCTTCGCTCTTGCACGCCAAAGGGCATCATTACCCTACTCGACCGTTACAACATTGAGCTGCGTGGTAAACATGCGGTTGTGGTTGGCGCATCAAACATTGTTGGTCGTCCAATGACACTTGAGCTGCTGCTTGCGGGCTGCACAACAACAACATGTCACCGTTTTACCAAAGACCTAGAGAGTCATGTGCGTCAAGCTGACGTTGTCGTGGTTGCGGTTGGTAAGCCTAACTTCATCCCTGGTGAGTGGATTAAAAAAGGCGCAGTGGTGGTCGATGTCGGTATTAACCGTCTTGACTCAGGCAAACTAGTTGGCGACGTGGAATACGACAAAGCACGTGAAAGTGCGAGCTTTATTACTCCTGTTCCTGGTGGCGTTGGCCCAATGACCGTCGCAAGTTTAATTGAGAACACGATGCTCGCTTGCGAACAGTTCCACACAGACAAATAACGTAAAACTTCAGATACGAAAAAGGCTCCGCAAGGAGCCTTTTTGCTAATTGTTGATATCTATTTCAATTACAGACTTAAAATCACGCCCGCAATCGAAGCGCTCATTAAGTTCGCCATGACACCAGCGATAATCGCACGGAAACCATGCTTAGAAACAAATGCACGCTTTTCTGGTACCAATGAGCCCAACCCACCAATCAGCATCGCCATGCTTGAGATGTTTGCAAAGCCACACAAAGCAAACGTCACGATTGCTTGTGAGTGTTCACTAAGTTGAGACTTCACTTCTGCAAGCTGGATGAAAGCGACGAACTCATTCACCACAATCTTGTTACCAATCAGCGAGCCTGCTGTGGTTGCTTCTTGCCATGGTATACCCAACAACCAAGCGACTGGCGCAAACACAAAACCTAGGATGAGCTCAAAACTTAAGGGGGTCCCAATAAGATCACCTATCCAGCCTAACATGCCGTTTAGCATTGCAATGACACTAATAAACGCCAGTAACGTACCACCGACCGATACAGCAATGCGTACACCCGCCATGGCACCATCGGCTAATGCTTCTACTACGTTGGTTGCACGTGGAATTTCAACTTGGCTAATGTCGATATCTGCTGCTTTATCCGTATCTTCTGGCATTAAAATTTTTGCCATCAACAAGCCGGCAGGTGCTGACATAAATGCAGCAGCAATAAGATAGTTGAGGTCGACACCCAGTGATGCGTAACCAACCAACGTTCCGCCAGCAACTGACGCTAAACCACCTGTCATAACTGCAAAGAACTGCGAGTCAGTCATGTGTTTTAGGTAAGGCTTTACCATTAATGGTGCTTCAATGGTGCCAACAAAGATATTCGCCGTAGCAGACAAAGACTCAGCACGACCGATACCCAGCAGCTTTTGAATACCACCACCGATAAAGTTAATGATTTTTGGCATCACACCAATGTGATAAAGACCTGAGATAAGAGAGGAGAAGAAAACGATGATACCCAGAACATTGATCGCAAAGGTGAAGCCCCCTGTCGCCAAATTACCGAATAAAAACGCAATGCCCTCTTGACCATAGTTGATCAAATTCGACACAACACTGCTCACTGAATTCAGCGCATCTCGTCCTGCTGGTACATATAAAACCAACAACGCAAACAGTACCTGCAAAGCAAACGCAAACGACACCGTTCTCAGCTTTATATTTTTTCTATTTGTAGAAAGTAGCCATGCTAGGAATAGTATGGCTACGATACCAATAATTGAGTTCATAAAATGAATCCGACAGAAGGGGGATATGGAAGGCACTGGATTGTATAGCGGACTCAAAATGCTGCAAGTTGAGGATGTTAACAGTGTGAAAAGTTTAAGCGACCAATAACTGACCAACAAAATAACCAATTGAATTTATTAAAGATAAACGTTTGCTTATTTTAATTATTTCCATATGGAAAATATGTTTCTGATTCAGGAAAAATTTTTGTGAAGTGAATCACCTTATGTGTCGTTCTACAACGTCATTGATCCTGTTATTTAGGAATAGAGATGTAAGGCGCCAAACGTTGGTCCCAATGACAAGGGTTGCCGATCTTCTGTTTGATAAAGTTAATCACTGCGGATATTTTTTTTGGCATATGCTGGCGGCTTGGGTATACCGCATAAAACGGCATCGACTGGCTGGCTTTCCAATCAGGTAACAGCTGTATTAACTTACCCGTTCTGAACTCATCACCCAGCAAGTAAGTGGCAAGGTAGGCAATACCCCAACCTGCAATAGCCGCATCCCGAACGGCTTCTGCCAGATCTACTGAATAGTTACCCGAGACTTTTACGTTCAATTCTTGCTGATCTTTGGTAAACGCCCACCCCGTATAGTCACGCTCCCAGCTTCTGTATATGAGGCAGTTGTGAGCAGATAGGTCATCCGGTTCTGTTGGCGTGTCATGTTTCAATAAGTAATCTGGCGATGCCGCAACAACAAACTGGCAATCCGTCAAACGCTGCGCAATGTAACCTTCAGGCAAATGCTCGTTGTTGGTTACCCATAAATCGAGCCCTTCGGCTAACATATCGACCTTATAGTCAAACAGATGTACTTCCACTTGAAGTTGAGGATACAGTTCGCGTAACTCTTGAATCGCTGGAATAATGTGTAAGGTACCAAATGATTGCGACAACCCAAGACGTACCAAACCTGCCACTTCATCCCGCTGGGTTTCCATCTCTAATGTGGCGCTGCTCACCGCTTGTACCACTTGCTCACAGTGATGAAAAAAGGTTTTCCCTGCCTCAGTCGGCGTAAAGCTTCGCGTAGTGCGTTGAACAAGCTTGATACCAAGAGACGCTTCTAACTGACTCAACTGTTTACTCACATGAGACACCGACACGCCTAAGCTCTTTGCAGCAGCTGTGAAGCTTTTGTGTTTAAGAAGAGCGGAGAAAATCACCATTTGTGCGGCACGTTCAGATAACACGCTTTACCTCGATTTGGTTATAGAAAAAACAAAGGGCTCCGAAGAGCCCTTGTATTGAAGACTGAATGCCAAATTGTTTGATGGCAGATCAGTATTTAATGCGGTCAGCCAAGTGACTCACAGCAAGTGCGAAGTAGTAAGAGCGGTTCCACTTCATCAATACGTTGTAGTTATTGTAAACCAGATACGTACGACCATTCTCGTCGTCCGGCATGATCAACCATGCTTTGATGTCTTCATCCAGTTTTGGCAACGGGCTACCGTCATATTTTGTGATACCTAATTGGCTCCACTCTTGAAGGTATTTGCCTTTTTCAGCCGTGCGCCCTTCTAGGCTGCGATCAATATTTTTAGGAACCTTAACTTGGCGACCCCAGGTATATTTATCATCCCAACCAGACTTGCTCAAATAGTTAGCGGTTGATGCAAACACGTCCGCTTCAGATTGCCATATGTCTTTTTTACCATCCCCGTTGCCGTCAGCAGCAAAACGAAGGAAAGAGCTTGGCATAAACTGGCATTGACCCATAGCACCAGCCCATGAGCCTTTAAAGTTCTCTAGCTCAATATGGCCTTGATCGAGGATCTGAAGTGCCGACATAGTCTCTTTACGGAAAAACTCTTCACGACGGCCTTCAAATGCCATTGTGGATAGTGCATCAATCACTTTAAAGTTGCCGGTAAACTTACCAAAGTTACTTTCAACTCCCCAAAGTGCCACAATAAAGCGCGGGTGGACACCGTACTCATCGCCTATACGCTTTAGCTCGGTGTAATGCTCTTTGTAGAGTTGTCTGGCTTGCTTCACCTTCCATTCAGGCACCGCGCGAGGAATGTACTCATCCAATGTCAGTTTCTTTTCTGGTTGGTTTCGGTCCGCTTTTACTGCTCGGGGCTTGTACTCAACATTAGCAAAAGCAGCACTAATGACCTGCTCTGAGATACCTTTATCACGAGCTTCAGCACGCAGCTTATTCAAGTATTCATCAAAACCCTCGCTACTTGCAAAAGCCGAGGTACACATACCAACGCTAAGCATGGTAGCCAGTATCTTTTTCATATTGCCCTCCTTGAGCAAGGCAGAAATCCCAGATGAAAAACGATGACGTTATTCGCCTTTCTGCTGGGCTTTTTGTTCTTTGTACTTTTCTAATAGGTTCTCCGGCGGCGGTGGAACCTGAAGAAAGAAGCCATCATTTTGTAATGAAGCCTTCACTTTTTCGATATCAACTTGTGCCAATTTACGGCCATCAAGTTTAATCGTCATGACAGCGATAGGCTTACCGAACATCTGCATTAAGGTGTCAGGAACCTGTGAAAAATCATCCTTTTTCGGAATATAGAGATAAGTACCTTCTTTTTTCGAGCTTTTATAAATAGAACAAAGCATGACACGCCTTTTATGCTGATTTAGCCGCGTTGAGTGCGGATTAGGTTGTAAACGTCAAATTCTCGCAAACTTAATAGCAAATTTGAGATTAATTCACCTATTTGCCCACGAGAGAACTTGCTGCGTCAAAGGATGAAATATAACATGACATACCTAGTTTAAGGCAACGCTCTTTCAATAAAGGCAAGAAGTCCACGATGACCCATTCACCAGACCTTAAAGGTAGCAGTTTTACATTGTCAGTTTTACACCTTTCTGACAATGAGATCGCAAAGACTGTCGAATTTTTGCAAGAAAAAGTTTCTCAAGCACCTTCTTTTTTTGCATCCGCGCCTTTGGTAATCAATATAGCAAAAGTACAAGGCGACATTGATTTCCCTAAGCTTAAACAAGGCATCTCAGATGCTGGTTTTATTCCGGTCGGTGTAACGGGCTGTAAAGACAAGCGTGTACAAAACCTTGCTTCCGAAGCTGGCTTCGCCATTATGTCGGCGAGCAAATCACCAAGCCAAGCACCTGCCAAAATGGCACCAACGAAAGTAGTTCGTACGCCTGTCCGCTCAGGACAACAGATCTACGCAAAAGATGGTGATTTGGTGGTGCTAGCGCACGTAAGTGCTGGTGCTGAAGTCATTGCTGACGGCTCTATTCATATCCATGGCACACTTCGAGGTCGTGCGATTGCAGGAGCAAGTGGTCAGCAGGAAGCGCGTATTATTTGCCACGATTTACAAGCAGAACTGGTATCCATTGCGGGTGACTACTGGTTAAGCGATCAAATTGAAAGCGAGTACTGGCAAAAGAAAGTAATGATCAGTAAAGCCGATGAATCATTACATTTAGAAGTTCTCGCGATTTAATCTAAAAAGGAAAAAAAATGGCACGCATTATTGTAGTAACGTCTGGTAAAGGTGGCGTTGGTAAAACCACTTCAAGCGCAGCCATCGCCTCTGGTCTAGCTCTTAAGGGAAAAAAGACCGCGGTGATCGATTTTGACATCGGTTTGCGTAACCTCGATCTAATCATGGGCTGTGAGCGCCGCGTCGTGTATGACTTTGTAAACGTCATTAACGGTGAAGCGACATTAAACCAAGCGCTGATCAAAGATAAGCGCACGGACAACCTATTTATTCTTCCTGCTTCTCAAACTCGTGATAAAGACGCACTGACAAAAGATGGTGTTCAGCGCGTATTCGGCGAACTTGATGAAATGGGCTTTGATTTCATTATTTGTGATTCACCAGCAGGTATCGAGCAAGGCGCGTTAATGGCCTTGTACTATGCCGATGAAGCCATTGTCACAACGAACCCAGAAGTCTCTTCTGTACGTGACTCTGACCGCATTCTCGGTATTTTAGATTCTAAGTCACTGCGTGCAGAACAAGGGCTAGAGCCAGTAAAACAGCATCTGTTACTGACTCGCTACAACCCATCTCGCGTCACTCAAGGCGAAATGCTAAGCGTTGAAGACGTAGAGGAGATCTTACATATTCCACTACTGGGCGTGATTCCAGAAAGCCAAGCCGTGCTTAACGCGTCAAACAAAGGTGTGCCAGTCACTTTTGACGATAACACCGATGCGGGTATGGCTTATTCTGACACCGTTGATCGCTTATTAGGCAATCAGGTTGAATTTCGTTTCCTTACTGAGGAGAAGAAAGGACTCTTTAAACGACTCTTTGGAGGCTAGACATGTCATTATTAGAATTTTTCCGTCCACAGAAGAAAACTTCTGCGAATCTAGCTAAAGAGCGTTTGCAAATCATTGTCGCAGAGCGCCGCAGCCAAAATGATCCTGCGCCGTCTTACTTGCCTCAATTAAAAGAAGACATCTTGAAGGTGATCAGCAAGTACGTGGCAATTGATCCAAATATGGTTGACTTAACATTTGAGCACAAAGACGACGATATCTCAGTTCTTGAGCTGAATGTGAAGCTACCAGACGAAGAAAAGTAATCAGTTTCTCTCACCAGACGAATGCTCTAATTAGAACGAAAAAGGTTGGCATAGAGGCCAACCTTTTTCATCTTTCATTACTTTAATGCTTTGTTCATCTTGTCGCCGAGTAAATCCAAACGCCACCCTTGCATCAAATCAGGCAATACTTCTGGGTCACGATCTTTTTTCCAAACCCAACTGATCAACTGATTGATCTGCTTTTTAGAGGCAAGGAACTCCGTGGCTAAACCTGACTTCTGCGAAGCCGATTTCACCAAGTCTTTCATATTTTTGAAGACCTGCTTGTAACCCGGATAGTCCATTAAACGCTCAATTTTCGCAGGATACTCTTCAGAAGGTGTTTGCTTCGCTTGTTTAACAATCGCGGCAATCTTCGCGCCATGGCGGTTAATCGCTCGGATATCAATATCTTCTGCTTCCATCTTCTTAAAGTTCGTTAAACCAAGACGAGCGACCGTTAATAGATCACCTTCTTTGAAGATAAAGTTCAGCGCTAAATCTCGTTTGATTGCTTCACGATAACGCCACGTCGCCAATGGCTTTAAAATCGCCAGCTCAGAAGGTGTTAATTGCCAAGCGCCCTTAATATCAAGGTAGGCACTCTCTTCATTGGTTACGCGAATACGTTTCGAAACGAGTAAATCACTTTCTTGCTGTACAGCTTCCCACCAACCTGCTTGCGTCACCTTATCGAACAGCTTTTCGTATAACGGTAACAAGTAATGAACATCTGCGGCTGCATAATCTAATTGCTTTTGTGTCAGTGGACGAGCCATCCAGTCGGTACGTGATTCACTTTTGTCGAGCTCTACGCCTAAATATTCTTCCACCAGCGATGCGAAGCCTGTCGATAGACCGTGACCGAGGAAAGCCGCCATCAGCTGCGTATCTACCATAGGGAATGGTGTACAACCAAAAGCGTTTTGGAAAACTTCTAAATCTTCACCACATGCGTGCAGCACTTTTAGCACAGAAGTATCTTTTAATAGCGCTACAAACGGCGTCATATCCGTTAATTCAGTCGGATCAATCAGCGAGAGGCGATTACCATCGAAAAGCTGAATCAGACCTAACTGCGGGTAGAAAGTGCGAATACGAACGAATTCAGTATCCAGCATCACTACGTCTGCCTCTCGGGCATGAGTGCAAACCTCTTCTAGGTCTTTGTTTTTAGTAATAATTTGATAATTCACATACTTCTCGCTATAAAAAATGCCAGCAAAACGCTGGCATTCTATCATTTTTTAAATCTCTCGACTCGACGAAATCGGCTTATGCGCTTTTCTTCGCAAGTTCAGCGTCATTCTCTTCGCGTAAAACACGACGTAAGATCTTACCGACATTGGTTTTAGGTAAGTCTTCGCGGAATTCAACCAACTTCGGAACTTTGTAGCCAGTTAGGTGTTCTCGACAATGCGCGATCACTTCGTCTTTGGTCAAGCTCGGATCGCGTTTCACGACATAAATCTTCACTAATTCACCAGACACTTCATGCGGCTGACCAATAGCAGCAACTTCAAGTACTTTGCCGTGTAGTGCTACAACGTCTTCAATTTCGTTCGGGTAAACATTAAAGCCTGATACTAAGATCATGTCTTTCTTACGGTCAACGATATGCAGGAAGCCTTCGTCATCGAACTTAACGATGTCGCCAGTTGATAGCCAGCCGTCTTCGTTAATCGTATCTTTCGTTGCTTCAGGTCGTTGCCAGTAACCTTGCATAACCTGAGGACCACGAACTTGAAGTTCACCAGTTTCAGTATTCGCAAGAGCGTTGCCTTCTTCGTCCACGATACGAACTTCTGTTGATGGTACCGGCAGACCAATAGAGCCATTGTATTCAACAAGATCATGCGGATATGCCGCCACCAACGGAGAACACTCTGTTAGACCGTAACCTTCGAGCAAATAGCAACCCGTGGTCTTTTGCCATCTTTCTGCCACTGAGCGCTGCACTGCCATGCCGCCGCCAACGGCTAAACGTAGATTACTGAAATCCAACTCGTGGAAATCTTCATTGTTGACCAATGCATTAAATAAGGTATTCACGCCCGTAATCGCAGTAAACGGATGCTTTTGTAGCTCTTTCACGAACCCTGGAATATCTCTAGGGTTGGTAATAAGTAAGTTACGACCACCCATTTCGACAAACAGCAGACAGTTTACGGTAAGAGCAAATACGTGATACAGCGGTAATGCTGTTACGACTAATTCACGCCCCGGAGATAAAACCGGTCCGTACGCGCCTTTTGCCTGTAGAACGTTCGCAATCATGTTGCGATGAGTCAGAATCGCACCTTTCGCGACACCTGTCGTCCCCCCCGTATATTGCAGGAATGCAATGTCATCCCCAGACATAAACGGTTTAACGTATTGTAGACGACGACCTTTACGTAGAGCCTGACGCATTGAGATAGCACCAGGTAAATCGTACTTAGGCACCATGCCCTTAACGTACTTCACGACAAAATCGACAATCGTACCTTTCGCTCGTGGCAGCATTTGACCAAGACTGGTTAACACTACGTGTTTGACCGGTGTTTTATCGACGATTTGTTCTAGCGTATTCGCAAAGTTAGACACAATCACAATCGTCGTCGCACCTGAGTCATTCAATTGGTGTTCAAGTTCACGAGGAGTGTAAAGTGGGTTAACGTTTACGGCGATACAACCTGCACGCAAAATACCAAATAATGCTACTGGGTATTGCAGTAAGTTTGGCATCATCAGAGCAACGCGGTCACCCTTTTGCAGTTTTAACTCGTTTTGCAGATACGCTGCGAATGCGCGACTACGCTCTTCCAATTTACGGAAGGTCATAACCGAGCCCATGTTCATGAATGCTGGTTGGTCTGCATATTTTTGTACAGACTGTTCAAACATTTCTACCAAAGACTCATATTGCTCTGGATTAATGGTTTCAGGTACGTCACTTGGATAACGTGAAAGCCATGGTTTATCCACGATGTTACTCCTCGTTTATAACTGGCTAAAAAATAGCGTCCTTTTTATTTTGAAAGCTATTACAGCACAGCGAACGTGCTTGAGCACGCAACTCTCAAACACTTGTTTAAATTTTGTTAACTACACCAAGAATTCGCGTTGCGACCTCGAGTATTTGCTCTAAATGACAGTGATGACCACCCTTGACAGAAACCACTTGCGGTGGGTTCTCTCCCCAATCAGCTTGGTTAGATGGTAAATTCTGAAATCCTTGATCGCCTAATACAATCAAATGAGGACAACGTATTTGGCTGGTAATCGAGTTAGCATGCGCTTGCGCCATTCGGTAAAGCGACGCACATTTTAACTTGGCGTCATGCCGCCAATACCATTTATCTCCTCGCTGCTCTGTTCCACGCTCGACTATCGGTAGAAGCTGCTCAGCGGTTAATTGGTTGGCTTGCATGCGTAATTTTAACGCCAGATCGAAGGAGGCAATGGCTCGCTCTGGCTTGTTTTGCTGTCTTATTCGACTTAAAACGCCATCGCGAAGACGAGGCAAACTGTTAGTAGGATCCTCATGAAGAGGTCCTGCTCCCTCAATTTGCACAAGAGCTTCGACCTGCTCTGGAAACGCTGCACTATAGCAACTTGCGATTAAAGCACCAAGTGAATGCCCTACTAATATCAGTCTGTTTGGTGATAATTCGTCCAAAAACTGATACAAATCGGCAATATAGTCGTGAAAGGGGTAATAATTATCGTGAGATTTATGACTCGATAAACCGTGACCAAAATGATCGATGGCGAGGAGGTGTAAGTGAGGATTAAGTTGATTCAACTGCTCCATGAGCGCTTTAAAGCTGCCCGCATTATCTAACCACCCATGAAGAAAAACGACTGACAAGTCAGCCGTTTTCTCGTTCCCTATCTCAAGGGCTGCCATTTTGCCGGCAGGAAGCTCGAATTGACGCTCATGCATCGCAGATTATTTGACCTGTTTTATCACTTTACCGTCTTGCGGGAAATCATTACGCCACATGCGGCAGTTAATCGAGTAACATGGGTAAAAGTAGGTTGGCGAGTCATACATGCGTACACGTTCTTCAATTTTCCATAAACGGTACCCTTCCCCCTTAATTACTGGGAAGATGTAACCGTGCTCACCGATCTTTCCTTCTTCTTCCCCTGCTCCTTTGCCTACAACCGTCACCAAACGGCCTTCACTAAAGGCGACAGGCTCTAAATAGCCATCAAAATAGGCGACAAAACGCCCCGTAGGCTCTTCATCGATATCAGGTTTACCAGACTTACTGATAGGAAGGTTTACAATCTCTAGACGCGTTTTATCTTTAAAGTTATCCACTTTAGCGATGATTCCACCAAGGCGAACATCTTCACTCACTTGCCCCTGAGACTCAGCAAAAGCTTTATAGTCTGTAACGACCAATTCTGTGCTTGCATTTAGCTCCTCAGGCAACGAGCTACACGCAGACAAACCAACCGTAGCAAATAATGCGAGAAAAAACCGTCCAAAAACCTTCATAAACCACCTTTCAATATTAGTAACCCCAAGCTGGGGAGATCTCACACGTAAATATCGACACCAAGTAATTGAGCCAGTTCCTCTTTTTTAGCTCGATTCATGACATCCATGTACTGCTCCATTGCTTTACGTGCGCCCCCTTCAGGAAGGTCATATTGCACTTGAGCTCGGTGAATTTGGGACTCATCCACGTGTTTTATGGAGTGCGCCACGGCGTTAGCAACCTTTGAAGGCTGACCTACAGGCTGCTTTGTTTGTGATTTATTTACCTGCTTCTTTTGACTGGCTTTATTAGTGCGATTTGCACCGGGAATCAAAGAAGGAGGCAAGCCATTAATCGACGCCATAGCACTCCATAAAAATACAGGGCAAACGCCCTGCTTTTTGTCAGGTTAATGAAAAACGGACTATTCGCGACCAGGAAGTTTTTTCCATGTCACATTATCACGTAAATAAACAGGGCTCGAATCTTCGACCGGCACGGTATTACCCTTTTTAAATTCTTGTTCAGCAAGAATCACAATGTCTTGTGAATCAGGGTACAGAACGTCACCATGCGTCAAATTAAACGGTAGGTCTGCTAATACTTCTTGGTAAGCATCCCAACCAGTACCTGCTGTCGTCCACGTTTTGTCGTCTGCTTGTGCTTCTTCAACTAGACGTGCTGGTGGAATTACGCACTCTGCATCCATCTCTGCCCACTCACCGTTTGCTTGGCGAGTGTAACGTGCCCAGTAAACTTCACCCATACGTGCATCAATGGCCACAGCGACATCGGTCACACCATGTAAGCGATAGCTACCTTGAGCCATTGCAGCCAGCGTTGAAACGCCGATCATAGGTAAGTCAGCACCGAACGCCAAACCTTGTGCGATACCAATACCGATACGAACGCCAGTAAAGCTACCTGGACCACGTCCAAACGCTAACGCATCCAGCTCTTGTAGAGTCAGGCCAGCTTCTTTGAGTACTTCATCAACCATTGGCAGTACTTTTTTGGTGTGATCGCGTGGTGCAACCGCGCTACGTGAAATCACTTGATCATTAGCCAACAACGCAACTGAACAGTTTTCAGTCGCTGTATCGATAGCAAGAATTTTTGCGCTCATTTAACTCTCTACAACTTTCATTTATTGGGTTATGCCTCAGCACTTGCGTCTGTGACAGATTGTTCTGCTTTCAGGAATGCTTTGATTCCATCTAAGTCTCGCGTCCTTGGGATAGGTGGTAGGCTTCCGAGGAAAATACCACCATAGTCTCGCGTGACGAGGCGATTATCACAAATGATCAACGCACCGTGATCCTTCTGATCTCGAATTAATCGCCCTACTCCCTGCTTTAACGTAATCACTGCATCCGGGATTTGTACTTCAGCAAATGGTTCACCGCCACGTAATCGACAATCCTCGATACGGGCTTTGAGTAACGGATCGTCAGGGGCGGTAAACGGTAATTTGTCGATAATAACACAGCTCAGCGCATCACCTCTAACATCAATCCCTTCCCAGAAAGCGCCCGTCGCCACGAGTAAAGCGTTACCCAGTTCCATAAACTCCGCCAAGGTTTTCTGCTTACTCATCTCCCCTTGCATTAACACAGGCAGCTCAAGTACTTCTCGGAACTTCTCACCTAGTTCACGCATCATGCTGTGAGAGGTACATAAAAAGAAGCAGCGACCATCATTTTCTTCAATCACCGGAGCAAGCATTCGGACTAACTTATCCGCTAAGCCGTTACTGTTTGGCTCTGGCAAATACCTTGGCACACAAAGGCGCGCTTGTTTTTGATAATCAAAGGGGGACGGCAGAGAAAATTGCTTTGTAGGCTTGAGGCCAAGGCGCTCAGTAAAGTGCTTGAAGTCGCCCGATACAGCTAGGGTTGCTGACGTGAAAATCCACGCGCCTTGTTTAATCTCTATTTGCTCATGGAACTTGTCCGCGACAGAAAGAGGCGTAATGTGCAGAGCGAAATGACGAGGCGAGGTATCGTACCAGTATGAGTAACCGGTAATATCGACATCACAGACGCGGTCGATGCGGCCTTTGATCAAATTGGCTCGTTCAAAAGCGGTATCCAGTAATTGACTGCGCCCTAAAGCTATTTTGAGTACATCAATCGCCAATTCGAGGCTGTCAGTTAAGCGCAATAATTCTCGCTTAATAGAACCTGATTGCAACGCCTCACGCCAGTTGCCACGAAAGCCTGGCTCACCCAATACAATCCGCATGTCCATTGCGCTTTGCATGAGTTTGTCGCCCACTTTTTGCAATTGACGCATATCTTTGGCTTCGGTGCGGTAGGCTATTTCAATGTCTTTGGCAAGATCGTGAATTTGGCGGCTTGAAACTGACTGGCCGAAATATTCGCTCGCAATATCTGGCAACTGATGAGCTTCATCAAAAATAAACACATCGGCTTCTGGAATCAGTTCACCGAATCCTGTTTCTTTGATCGCTAAATCAGCAAGAAACAAGTGATGGTTCACTACAACAATGTCGGAATCCATGGCTCGCTTACGCGCTTTCAATACAAAGCAATCGGTGTAGCTCGGACACTCTTTACCTAAACAGTTATCATTGGTTGAGGTGATAGTCGGAATGATCATGCTGTCTTCTGGCAGATCATCACAATCACCAAGGTCACCTGTTTTGGTTTCTGATGACCAAGCACGCACTTTAACCAGTTGAGTTAATAACGTCGGGTCAGATTCATTAGTGTGGCTTTCGACCATTTGGCGGCTCAAACGATCCAAACACAGATAATTAGAACGCCCTTTTAATAACGCCACTTGGCCATAAAAACCAAGCGCATTGACCATGAGCGGTAAGTCACGATGGTACAACTGCTCTTGCAAGTTTTTCGAGCCTGTACTGATGATCACTTTTTTACCGCTCAACAGCGCAGGGACTAGGTATGCGAAGGTCTTACCGGTTCCGGTTCCTGCCTCCACCACCAACTGGGTTTGATCTTTGATCGCACTGCTGACGGCTTCCGCCATATCGATTTGTGGCTGACGAGCTTGAAAGCCAGGAATGGCCTTACCTAACGCGCCATCAGAGGAAAAAGTTTTTGCGATCATGCTTGGTATTGAGTTTGAAAAATTATCGAGAGTATATCAGAGGAATAGGAGTGACATCAGCCCACAATCTGACCAGCTTGCGGCGACACGCGGATATTTTGTTGAAACCAAAGTAAGAATAGATTATTTATGGTGAAACATGGCAGTACAGTTACACCCGCCAGGGAATAATAACAAATTCGTACGCTAAAATATTAATGCATGGAAGTACCTGATTTATGGAAAAGAAAACACTGTTGACCCACTGTTCTGACGCCCCGGGTCTCATCTCGAAAATTACTAATATCTGTTACAAGCACCAACTCAACATCGTTCACAATAACGAATTTGTTGATAATACCAGTGGCCACTTTTTCATGAGAACGGAGCTAGAGGGATACTTCAACGATCAAACGTTTCTTGCCGACTTGGACCAAGCTCTCCCGCAAGGTGCTAAGCGTAAATTGGTTGGCTCTCGCCGTAAGCGCATCGTCATTCTCGTCACAAAAGAAGCGCATTGTTTAGGCGATATTCTGATGAAAACCTACGATGGAAGCCTAGATGTTGAGATCGCCGCTGTGGTGGGGAATTACGACAAACTGCAAACTCTCACTGAGCGCTTCGACATTCCTTACCACCACGTGACCCATGAAAACCTTAGCCGTGAAGAACACGAGCAGAAGATGCTAGAAGTGATCGATCAATACGATGCTGACTTTTTGGTGCTAGCTAAATACATGCGCGTATTAACGCCGACGTTTGTTGAGAAATATCACCACAAAATCATTAATATTCATCACAGCTTCTTACCTGCTTTTATTGGCGCGAAGCCATATCAACAAGCTTACGATCGCGGTGTGAAAATCATCGGTGCAACAGCACACTTCGTGACTAATGATTTAGATGAAGGGCCGATCATCAAGCAAGACGTAATTCCTGTCGACCATACATTCAATGCCCAAGATATGGCGCAAGCGGGACGCGATGTAGAGAAGAACGTATTGAGTAAGGCTTTGAATAAAGTGATCAATGACCACGTCTTTGTTTATGGGAATAAGACAGTGATCCTGTAATCCCTCCGTACTAGTTACAACGATAGTGAAACCCGTCCAACTTGGCGGGTTTCATCTTTTCAGAAGATCCCCCCTCCAATTCTAACCATCAAAGTTAAACCGATACGTTATAATTTTTCATTTCTCCACAACTATTTACTGAGAGAATGATTCCGTTTATCATTTGCCCTCCTTATAATAAACCACGTTAATATTACGGAATTAAAATGAAAAAAACGTTAGTGGCTTTTCTGATTGGGCTGACTTTACCAGCAACCACAATCGCAGATACTCTTGAGCCTGTTCAGAATGATGTATCCACTCGCATTATCGGCGGCGAACCTGCCAACACTTCCGACTGGAAATTTATTGCTTCACTGGTACGTAAAGGACAACCTACATCTATTGGTCACTTTTGTGGTGGCAGTTTCCTAGGTGGAAAATACGTATTAACTGCTGCGCACTGTGTGGAAGGTCTTAATGCGGACGATCTGGATATCGTTCTTGGTCTTTATGACAAAAACAGAGAGTCTCAAGCACAGCGCATCGCCATTAAAAATATCTATTCACATGATGAATATAACAACATAACAACGAACAATGACATCGCTCTTATTGAATTAGAACGCAATATCGATAGCGCAACTATTGACCTGGCAACGCCAGAACTTTTAGATAGCGTACGCGTAGGAGACAAGTTGCACGTGGCTGGATGGGGAAATACGTCCACGACAGACCGAATATACCCAACCGTTTTACAACAAGTAGATTTGGAATACGTAGATCGAGCTACCTGCCAAAACCTACCAGGAAACTACTCTAATGTATCAGATGACGGTATTTGCGCCGGATACTATTGGGGAGGTAAAGATAGCTGCCAAGGAGATAGCGGCGGTCCACTCATCGTTGATGATAACGGTATCAACAAATTGCTAGGCGTGGTCAGCTGGGGGGATGGATGTGCTCAACCAAACGCTTATGGTGTTTACGCCAACGTCGCTCATTTTCAACACAATGGATGGATAGATAGCCATCGCAATACTATCAGCTTCACTAAGTACCGAGATCTTCGTTTCGTTGAGCGAAAAGCGCAGCAAGAGACCTTTACTATTCGTAATGACGATACTATCCCATTCAACATCTACCAAAGCACAATATCATACGGAAGTACCATCGAGAAAAGCACTTGTACTGGTACCTTAAAGCCTTCGCAAAGCTGTCAAATTACCGTCGGCTACCAACCTAGCTATTCGGGATCAGAAACAACGATAGAGCTCTTTACCGATCATCCGAAACTGTCCAGACTCACAACAACTTTCGAGTATTCAGGTGTAGATAAAGCAAGCAGATCAGTGCGTAATGCCATTCCGCTAGCAGACGCAAATGTTTATACCGGTCAAAACGCTTGGACGGCTGAAAATGGTGAACTGCAATCAGCGGATATGGGAGCTTATCCTGGTGTATCTGAGCTGGTTTTGACCGATCTTCCGAAGGGCAAACTTACCATGGATCTCAAAGTAATGTCCGATGGTTTTGATTACTTGTTCATCTTAGTTAATGGTGAAATTTACGATAGCACCAACCAACTCCTCGATTATAAAGAGATCCAGATCGATCTTTACAAAGCATCTAATACGATAACGTTTGAATACGTCCAACACCCGTTTTCAAGTGGCATTTACAGCGCGCAAGCATTTGTTCGCAACATAAATATGTCAGTCAGCACAGATAATACGGGCGATGCTGGTAACGACGTTAATAAAAAGTCTAGTTCAGGCGGCAGTTTATCTATTGGCCTACTGGTGTTAATGGCTGCAGGTTCATTCGTACGACGCAAAAAAAGGTAACGAGATGAAACATAGACTCAAGATATTCCTACTTGGTTTGGGCACTATCAGTTTAACTGCATGTTCAGCAAACGCAGGACTGCAAACAAACCAGACGTCTGAGCACCAAGCAATGATGGTAGAGACTTATAGGACAAGTGAGAGTCAAATTTCATTTATCACAGAGTCTAACGGCTGCAGTAAGAACGATGATTTTAGCCTAAAAATAGAGCAAAGCTCACAGACAGAAGCTCTTATTACTATCGTTAGAGACAAGGCGGATCATTGTAAACGAATACCGTTTGCCAAAACTTTTACACTGCCTTTAGATGAAGAGTTGAAAGGCAAAAAACTTTCCATTACCAACCCAAAAAGCAAGTCACTGGCTAAATAGTGATTCGCTTACGAAAGGGAGCCTCGGCTCCCTTTTTGCCTATCGCAACTCAGCAATTCTCACCCTAGCGTTTTACGCCTGCTCAGACTCCACAATACGCTTAAGTGAATGCGGGTGCAGCTTGATACAAATGCCTTGGTACTTAAACGCCACCGTTGGGTTGTTCAAGCGTTCGCCATCCCCTTTCGGGCTCGACAGTTTGATCTTCACACCCAGCTCTTCCAACTCATTAAAACGCGCCCCAAACGCTGGGTAAGTATGTTTCAAATCAGCAAGAAACTCGTCTGCAGTTTCGGTATGAGACGGAATAACAAACTCCACATGTTCCCAGCTTTCAGTTGGGTAGATTTTGCCTTCCGCAGGGTATGGCAGTTCCAGACACTCTATCTTCCAGCCACGGCTTTCTAACGCTTTGTCGAATTCAATAACAATAATCGGGCGACCGTTGATTTTCGCTTGTGAAATCACCTTACCGTATTGATTCCATGCTTCATGCGCGGCTTTTGCTGTTTCAGTATCATTAATTCGCAGCGCAATATGGTCAGCTTGAGCAAAGCTCAGATCCAGTTTTAACAGGGATGCAAGCTCTTCAATCTTCGCCATAAATGCATCCAGATCTTGGATCATCAATTTAGGCGCTAGGCGTTTTTCAACTAGTTGAGTCGTCATTGTGGTTCTCTTTTGGGGCGATTTATCTCATTACTCTGAGCGCAATAGTAAACGCAAACCAAACCACATTTCCATTCAATCGAAAAAGTATAAATTTCCCCAATTCCTCTCTGTATGAAAAGCAATAAAGTTGTTATCATTAGCCCCATTTTTGTGAACTCCAACAGAACTCGGCACTTACTTCGCCGAGTTCTTCGTCCTTGAATTGAAGGAAACGCGTGTGAATATCCAAGCACTTATTAATGACAAAGTATCTCAGGCTCTAGAAGCCGCTGGCGCACCTGCAGGCAGTCCTGCGGCAGTACGCCAATCAGCAAAGCCACAATTTGGTGACTACCAAGCAAACGGCGTAATGGGCGTTGCTAAAAAACTGGGTACTAACCCACGAGAATTTGCACAGAAAGTACTGGATGTTCTAGACCTAGATGGTATTGCGAGCAAGACAGAAATCGCTGGCCCTGGTTTCATCAACATTTTCCTAAGCGAAGAGTTCCTAGCAAAACAAGCGGAAGCAGCACTGGCTGACTCACGTCTTGGCGTTGCAGAAGACGAAGCTCAAACTATCGTTGCTGACTACTCTGCACCAAACGTTGCTAAAGAAATGCACGTTGGTCACCTACGTTCAACCATCATCGGTGATGCGGTAGTACGTACTCTTGAGTTCCTAGGTCACAAAGTGATCCGTGCGAACCACATCGGCGACTGGGGTACTCAGTTCGGTATGCTTATCGCAAACCTTGAGCGTGTACAACAAGAGTCTGGCGAAGTTTCTATGGAACTTGCGGACCTTGAAGGCTTCTACCGCGAATCGAAAAAGCTGTACGACGAAGATGAAGACTTCGCAGTAAAGGCGCGAAACTACGTTGTGAAACTGCAAAGCGGTGACGAGTACTGTGCAGAAATGTGGAAAAAACTCGTTGATGTAACCATGATCCAAAACCAGCGCAACTACGACCGTCTAAACGTGTCACTGACTCGTGACGACGTGATGGGCGAGAGCATGTACAACGACATGCTTCCTAAGATCGTTGCAGACCTAAAAGAACAAGGTCTTGCCGTTGAAGATGATGGCGCGCAAGTTGTATTCCTAGATGAATACAAGAACAAAGATGGCGAACCAATGGGCGTTATCGTTCAAAAACGCGATGGCGGTTTCCTATACACAACAACAGACATCGCATGTGCAAAATATCGTTATGAAGAGCTAAGCGCAGACCGTGTGCTTTACTTCATCGACTCACGTCAACACCAGCACCTAATGCAAGCTTGGACAATTGTTCGTAAAGCAGGCTACGTGCCAGAGTCAGTATCTCTTGAGCACCACGCGTTCGGCATGATGCTTGGTAAAGATGGTAAGCCATTCAAGACTCGTGCGGGTGGTACCGTTCGCCTTGCCGACCTTCTAGATGAAGCAGAAGTTCGTGCAGCACAACTGATCGAATCTAAAAACCCTGAGCTAGATGCGGAAGAAAAAGAGAAGATCTCTAAAACAGTTGCAATGGCAGCGGTTAAATACTCTGACTTATCTAAACACCGTACGACTGACTACGTGTTCGATTGGGACAACATGTTAGCGTTTGAAGGTAACACAGCACCATACATGCAATATGCATACACTCGCGTAGCTTCTATTTTCGCTAAAGCTGGTGTTGCTATGGACGCTCTCCAAGGTGACATCAAAATCACTGATGAGAAAGAGAAAGCACTTATTGCTAAGCTTATGCAGTTCGAAGAAGCGGTTCAATCTGTCGCTCGCGAAGGTCAACCACACATCATGTGTAGCTACCTATTCGAACTAGCAGGTCAGTTCTCTAGCTTCTACGAAGCGTGCCCTATCCTAGTTGCTGAAGACGAAGCAGTGAAACAAAGCCGTCTGAAACTAGCAGCGCTAACAGCGAAGACCATCAAGCAAGGTCTGTCTCTACTAGGTATTGATACTCTAGAGCGCATGTAAGCGATTCGAGAATCGAGAATCGAGAATCGAGAATCGAGAATCGAGAATCGAGAATCGAGAATCGAGAATCGAGAATCGAGAATCGAGAATCGAGAATCGAGAATCGAGAATCGAGAATCGAGAATCGATATGATTTCAAAAGGTTGGCGTGAAAGCGTCAACCTTTTGTTTTATCTGGCGTATACTGATGTCATTCAATTCAAATCGGATAATATAATGAGTTTTGAACTGCACCCTCAATTGGCAAAAGACACTACCGTTATCGGTCACTTCCCTCTGTGTGTGGCGCTTCTGCATAAAGACAATGCTGTGCCATGGGTTATCTTGGTACCAAAACGTGCAAACCTAAAAGAGCTTCACCACTTGCCAATGAAAGAACAGCAACAGTTTTTGCTAGAGTCTCAAGCGGTAAGCCAAGCACTGGAAGCAACATTCCGTCCAGACAAGTTAAACCTCGGTGCACTAGGTAACATGGTGCCGCAACTGCACATTCACCATATCGCTCGCTTCAAAGATGACATAGCATGGCCGGGACCGGTTTGGGGTAAAACCAAAGGTGAATTCCGTACAGAAGAAGAGCAAAACGAATTGCTTGGTCGTATTAAGAACGTGTTATCACTGAGCTCTATTTTCCAAAAAGCATAAGCACTGTAAGCGAAAATAATTCGCCTTTGAATACGGCTGAAATAGACAGAGAAAGATTAATACGTATTTGTAACAATCTTTCTCATTTTTCTGGGATTATCACTAAAATAAAACTTGTTTAGACTACCAGCTCAGTTAGAGAGGGTCATCATGAAACAAGTCTTCAACACATTCCGATACGTCAGCTGGATCGCCATCATCTGTTCTATGGCTGCTTCATTCTTGCTTTTTCTTATGGGTGCAGCAAAAACCTATTCAGCATTTGCGGTCTTCATTCTTAATCAAACACCTCCAGAAGCACTCGCACATTTAGATAAAGCAGACATCGCGATCGCTTATTTGATCAAGTCACTGGATACGTTTCTTGTCGCACTAGTTTTGTTCATCTTTGCTCACGGCATCTACACACTATTTATTTCCAACAAAGCTAAAGCGAAAACACAAGAGCAGTCGGTTTTGCATTGGATCAGAACCCCAAACATCGGCCATCTAAAAAACATTTTGGCTGAAGTCATCATCGTGATCTTGTTTGTGAAATTCTTAGAGCTCGTGCTGATTAACTTCGACAGCTTAGATTGGACGATCTTAACATTACCTATTTCGATTTTAGTTTTAAGTCTTGGTTTGAAGTTCCTAGGGTTAGGCGCGACTAAACACTCTGAAGAGCATTAATTTCGCTGTATTCACAAACAATAACCAGCAAAAGAAAAGCCGCATCATTGCTGATGCGGCTTTGTCGTTTTTACGTGATAATTTTTAGGTGACTAATTTTGATAGTCGCTACATGGTGACTGTCAGAGACAAACCATCTTGTTTAGTCACTGAGTAGCGAACACGAGTCACGTCATGAGCTTTATTAGTGTCGACTAGGCGGCTAATTTTGCCCTTCTTAATCCACACGTTTAACATCGCGTCGGCGCCATCTTCACTCATCCCAAACTGTTTAGCCAGATCTGACTGGGAGACGGTTCCTTTGTCTGCAATGTATTGATAAAGCTCTTTTAAAATCATGCTATTTGCGCCTCTAATGCACCGTTTTGTTTCTTACCAACTTGTTTGAACACACGGTATGTGCCAAAGAAGATAGCTACGATCACAGCCATCCAAATACCACTTGTTACTGGGCTATCTGAGAAATGCGTCAATTGGTTGTAGAACGTCGCACATAGGTAAGCCAAGCCCATTGTCCAAACCGCAATAAAGCGTGCGAACTTATGACCAAACTCACGTACGTAAGCCCCCATCGCCGCCACACAAGGTGTGTACAGTAGGATAAAGATTAGGTAAGCAAATGCGGCATTGCCAGAAGCAAACTGAGATTTAATGTTACCGAAGATAGAAGCATCGACTTCTTGTTCTTCGGCAACGGCATTTGAGTCAGTTAAGTCACCCACTTCAATGCCTAGTGGATCTGAGTAGCTCAAACCGGCTAGGTTTTCAGGGATACTCATTACTGCCTCTTCTAGGCTGCCCATTAGATCAAATTCTGCGTCTTCACCGTCGCTTGGCGTAGTGTATAGACTGTTCAAAGTACCAACTACCGCCTCTTTTGCGAAGATACCAGTAATGATACCTACCGTCGCTGGCCAGTTGTCTTCTTGAACACCGATTGGTGAGAATACTGGAGTCACTACTTGCGCTGCTTTAGAAAGCACAGAGTTTTCGCTGTCTTCGTTACCAAAACTGCCATCAGTACCCAATGAGTTGAAGAAACTCAGAATAGCAACAACGATAACGATGGTTTTACCTGCACCAAGTACAAAGCGCTTTAGCTTTTGCCAAGTTTTGATCACCACGTTTTGTAGCGTCGGAAGTTCATAGTCTGGCATTTCCATTACTAGGCTATCACTGCTACCTGGGTAAAGCGTATGCTTAAGGAAAAGACCTGTGAAGATCGCTGCCACAATACCAAGTAGGTAAAGTGCGAATACAATGTTCTGGCCAGAACCTGGGAAGAATGCCGCAGCGAATAGTGCGTATACAGGCAGACGAGCACCGCATGACATAAATGGCGCCATAGATGCAGCCAGTTTACGCTCACGTTCTTGGTCTAGAGTGCGAGTTGCCATGATTGACGGAACGTTACAGCCAAAACCAAGAACCAACGGTACAAATGCTTTGCCCGGTAGACCGATCTTCTGCATCACTTTATCTAGTACGAATGCTGCGCGAGCCATGTAACCTGAGCTCTCAAGTACCGCTAGGAACAGGTACAAACACGCGATAACCGGAATGAAGGTTGCAACCGTCTGGATACCACCACCGATACCATCAGCAAGAACCGTCACTAACCACACAGGCAAATGACCGTCTAACAAGTGGTGACCACCATCAACCAACAATGCGCCCACACCAATGTCAAAAAAGTCGATAAATGCACTACCGATGTTAATCGAGAACATAAACATCAGGTACATAACAACAAAGAAGAAAGGAATTCCAATCCACTTGTTCAAAATAAACTGGTCGAGTCTTTCAGTCACACTACGACTTAACTTGCCTTCGCTTCGGCGAACTTTTTTACACTGTTCATGCAGATGCGTGTACTTAGTATCCGCGACATGCAAATCGATATCCAAATCTAACGTCGTAATGACTTCCAATACTTTGCTTCTATCAATATCAGAAAGACTATTGAGCACCATTGTGTCTTTTTCAAGCGCACGAATCGCTAGTGCACGATGAGCGACGGTTTGGTCGTTAAAAAGTGCGGAAACCGTTTGAATTGCCGACTCCATCTTCTCACCGTAATGCAAAGACAATTCCTTAAGTGGCACTCCTTGAACGATGGATTTATGAAGCTTTTCTTTAAACTCTGCCACTTGAGTTTTATTGGTTGCAGATAAACTGACAACCGGACAACCTAACGTTTTCTCAAGCTCTGCAACGTTAATCATCTGACGTTCACGCTTTAGCGCATCCATCTTGTTGAGGACAACAATCATAGGGCGACCAAGTTCGCGAAGTTGCAGCGTCATATATAAGCTGCGCTCTAAACTTGTAGCATCCACCACGTTAATAATGAGATCAGCAGGATGAGTTAGAACCGCACGCGATGCGATGGATTCATCAATACTATTACTATCATTACCACTGTCTAATGAGTAAATACCCGGAAGGTCAGTGAGCAAAAACTCATCCCCAGCATGCTTGAATTGTCCCGTTTTCTTTTCAACCGTGACGCCTGCCCAGTTACCAACTTGCTGTTTTGCGCCAGTTAAACCATTAAATAGCGTCGTTTTACCACTATTAGGGTTACCTACGGTTAGCACTTGATATTGCATTACACTCGCTCCACTTCAATTTTCTGAGCAATTGTTTCTCGCAATGCGACAGACACACCACGGACTTCGACTTGTAAAGGATCGCCCATTGGCGCACGTCGAATCACTTTGACTTCTGTATTGGGAAGCAGCCCCATTACCATGAGTTTCTTTCTGATATCTGATGAAAGACCATCTAACAACCGAATCGTCACCGTATCGCCAGGATTAATCTCTGATAACTTCATAGTGGCCCTTAAGAGTATTGCTAATGAGAAATATTATTATTTAATAAGTTTAGGTTGCCAATATTACTCCCCTATACCCCTTCAATCCTTGTGTGAAATCAAAGATTCCGTAAATGTTTTCACGCTTTCAAACGTTAACTTCGTAAATTTCCTCTCGTTATTTACGTCAAAATTAACAATTAAAAATGACACCTAACGAAACAAAAATGTCACAAACCAAGACAGAAAACAAAAAATTCAAATTAAAACAATGATTTAAGTAAAAAACCAAACGTTGTCGCTTTTCTCATATAAACATGGCGTTATTTTTATAAGAAAAATAAGTAACCTCTCGTATAGTTACTCCATCGAGAGGGCAACCTCTCTAATAAATTCCAGAGGTGGCATGGCAACATGTCACTCCGGCAGCAAGCGAAGGTGTCCTTGACACCCGTGGTATAGTCCCCCCGGCTATACCACGATATTTTTTTTCACCTCTTTCAAAACTTCTTTACCTTATCCATCTTTTCAACACAGTTTTCGTTTTCACGAATGTCGCATGCCATCACTCCCCCAAATGAACAACGCTCTTTTGATACAGCAATACAACTGTCATTTATTTGTTGCAACTATCAGTAAATCATTCTCTTGAAGCCATTTATGCTTATTGCTATGAACATCGCGACTAACAGATAGAACGTGATCGTGCTTACGTGTTGAGAATGGATTTGTAGGCTAGATGTGATGAAGAAACAATGAAACTCACTGCGTTAGCAACTGCAGCAATAATAGAGCACTGCATGCAGCTCCCCAGCATCTTAACTATTAACTAGGGAGCGTATAATGAAGGTTTTCTAGTTAATTTCTTGGCTTTCTTGAGTCAAAGCAAACTTGGACGGGGGCAAACCAAAATGTAGCTTAAACTTTTGGCTAAAGTAAGATGGATCATTAAAGCCACAGTTAAAGGCGACTTCACTGATTTTCTCACCCGCCAATAACTGTTCACACGCCGTTTCCAAACGAACCTCTGTGACATAGTCTTTTAACGTTCTTGACGAGGCAGATTTAAAACGTCTCTGCAAAGAGCGTTCAGACATATACAGCATTTTAGCGGCTGACGCAGTGCCAAATTCAGGATCATGGTAATGCTCTGCCACTAATTGATAGACTTTTTGCAACCACTCTTTCTCTGGTGTGACTTGATCTTCTGCAATAGTTACAGGATTGAGTTCTTGCTGCGGTTCATCCAGATAACTCCTTTCCTTCGCAGATGGCCATGTAATCTCGACTTTGTTTTGAGCATCAGAAGAGAAGACAGCCAAGTAACCACCACTCGTTGTCACTAGTTGGGCAAGGTGGTCAATACTCAACTCAGAGTGATTTAAGTTAGACGGAAGCCCAGTCGCGACTTTATTAGGTAATTGCGTCCCGTAATCAAGAAAGCTCAATGACACAATATCATGCCCCTCTTCTAGCATAATTCTGACTGTTTGACCTCGGAAAGAGCGCTTGATGATATTGGCAAAAATGCTATTGAAAATAACATCAAGATTAAAGCTTTCCAGAGCAACCCGGCTCTGCTTACTCTCATCTTCTAGCTCTACCAAAATACCCGCTTTTGCAAAGTCATCTTGCCATACATCAACCACTGACTGAGTTATCTGACTCAAGTTGTAGTTCTGACTCCCACCACTTACATCACTTGGAACACTTTTGAGTTCATTTAACTGCCAATTCGTTTTAGCCAAATGATCCTCTGTCGCAGTATCCAGAGGCATAGGTAGTTTCGCCACAATAAAGTCGACGCTTGATTTTATGGATAGAGCTACATGGTCTACGAGTAGGTTTCTAACTTGAATCTGTTTACGTAATTGCTGGTTGCTCGTAAGCAACACTCTACTTTGATGTCTTAACTGATTCGTTTTGAGGGTCACTTGAGCTGCTAGATCACGGTTAGCCTGTACAACGTAGCGCGAGCGCCAGAATACGAGTACTGCAACGACCGCAATACTAGCTACGACAAAGCCTAAAATAGCAAATCGCGATAGATACCAAGGATGAAGGACGATAAAGTGAGATTCTAAACCAACGACTCCAGCGGCAACTTGAGACTCATTACTGACCTGCAAGTGATATTCACCGGAACTAAGGTGCTCGAGTGTCAGTTGGCCCCCCTCTAACGTTTGCCATGGGTCATCATTGTTCAATCGATAGTACAAATTTTGACTGTCTGGTTTTGGCATCACACCGAATAAAAAACTCAGCGAAGATCCATATGGCAGTGTGAGCCCATTCAGATCGGCACTACCAACTTGCAGAACTTCATTTTCAAGCACAACTTGGCTAACAATAAACTTAGACTCTGGGGGATTAGATACAAGCAGCTTGGATGCTTCTGCTTTTACGAGTCCGTACTTCGACCCCAGAACAAGCTCTCGCTCACCAATTTCTGTCTGCTGTATAACGCTACAAATACCAGGGAGGAACTCATTGTTCATTAAGCCTGATGACGATGAGTAATGTTTCACTAACTCACCCGAAAGGTGGTAATAGCTTAAACCGACAGAGGAAGCTAACCATACACCTTGCCTGTCTCTGATCAAGCAAGCAGGTCTGGCGTTGGGCTCACTCATTTCAACAACACGTTTTTCATCGCTTCGTGTATCAGTTTTAAACACACCATAAGATGAAGCAAACCACTGGCTGCCATCAACCGCCGTGGTCATGTCTAATGATTCACCAAACTTTTCTGAAAAACGGATAAACTGGATGTTGTCATTACTGTATTGGTATACGCCATGATCGGTGCCTATTAATAGGGCGTCTTCAGTATCATATAGGCGCGTAACCTTAGCAGGCAAATACTGACTTACCAGCCACTCACTTCCAAAGTTTCGTACGCTTTGTGCAGCAGTATCAACATTGTAAAGATGGTATCCGCTTGATACCCAAAGACGGTCATCACCATCAACGGTCACATGCTCTACGGCATGTCCGGCCATAACCTGTAAATAAGGAAATGTAATCTTGTTGAGACCATTTAGCTCAAATATTTCCAGCCCTTTTGAGGTTGCAAGCCAAAGCATGCCGTTTTGAAACGCAAATTCATTGATCTGCGACTCCAACTCTAAGACTTGGTTAATCCCACTCTTTCCTGAACGATAAATCTTTCGGTCATCAGCAAACCAAAGCGCACCATCAGGACCTTCAATAGTTTGCCGAATTCGTCCTGATAGGGTGTGTGAGTCATAACTACTAAAGGTCACTCGTTCAAATTTTTTACTAAATAGCGAGTAATAACGAATACCTTGGTTAGTCGCAATCCACATCCCTCCCATATTGTCACTCAACAACGAATAAATCTTCGTGTTATCTAACTCTAACTCAAGAAAACTTGCAGGCGCGACTTCGGTGATCTCACCTGAAAAAAATGAGTACAAATAAAGGCCATGCTCTGTCCCCACCCAATACTCTTGATTTGTCTCTGCGAATGTCAAAACATGTGAGCCGCCAATTCTAATCACTTCTTTATCAGGCTGGTAAATGTTGAAAATTAAAGCGCCACGCAATGTACCTATCAAAATTTCTCTTCGCGTGTGTGAATAATAGACTTTCTCAATGTAGTTTTGACCTGAGGCAGCGACATGGTCAAACTTATCACCTTCAGAAAGATAGAAGCCGGAAGTCGTTGCTAGTGCCCACTTCGTTTCAACTAGCACCGCATCATTAATGTAAACGTAGCTATTATTACTATGTTGATAGAGCTGCAATAGAGAGAAAGAGTTTAACTCGCTAGTGTCGATATTGTAGGTATAGAAATGCGCGCCATCACTCACCCAAATATAGTTCTTTGAAGACCCTATTTTTCTTATTTGTGAGCCTGGATTTAAACTAAAGACTAAACGTCGCTCCTGATTTGGATAAGTTCGATAGACCTCATTTTCAATAAAGGTCCAAAAAGCACCTTTATGATAGGCCAACTGCTTGGCCGACGTTTGTAGGAAGCTACCTGATTTAGGCAATATAGTTTGACCATCGTAAAACAGGACTCTCCCGTGTACGTCATGAATCCACAAACCGCCCTTTTCACCCAAGAACAACTTTTTAGCCGCGATAAAAGTACCCTTTGCCTGAGTTGGCAAAGGGTAAAAGATTGCATTTGCATTATGAAGCGCAAATGCTTGGTAGGATAAGACAAAGCCCAACAGAGCAAGGGCTAATTGGCGTAGCAAGACGAAAACCTTTTGTATCAATTTGTGCTCTGAAAGTGACCGTTCATCGTTTGTAAAACATGGATTGATACGGTTATTTTGAGCTGATAATTATTGGTAATGATATCTCAATTACTTTCTGAGAAAAGGCTCGCCTTACCAAAGGTTGTAATTCTTACTACTGGATCACGTTAAAAAGACTACTCCTACATTACGACAGCACTTAATCTGACTTTTTGTTCAAGCATTGCTCAAAACTATTCGCCATATTGTTGAGAAAAGTAAAGTAACTGCCAGGTTTTGCTTCAATTGTACTCCCTAACGGGTCAAGCTCGCCTTTAGCGACATCACTGCCTCTCATTACGCTCTGAACGACAGCCGGGGTAAACTGAGGTTCAGAAAATACACAAGCCACATCTCCACCACTTAGCTTTTGACGAATTTGAATTAAGGTCTTCGCTCCTGGCTTGCGTTCTGGGCTCACAGTAAAATGCCCCATTTGATTTAGTTCATAACGATCTTCGAAATAACCGTAAGCATCATGGAATACAAAGTAACCTTTGTTTTTTACTGGTGCCAGCTTCTGCTTTATCTGTTGGTCAGTGTCTTTTAGCTCGAGTTCAAACTTTTTGAGGTTCGCTTGATATTGAGCTGCATTTTCCGGATCAAGTGATACAAGTTGATTCACAACAGCCTTGGCCACTTGTTGTGCTTGGCTTACACCTAGCCAAAAGTGCGGATCATGTGAGCCATGATCGTGCCCATCATGGTCATGGTTGTGCTCACTATCAAATTCACGCAATTCTAGATTTGGAATTTGACTAATAGTCAAAGTATTCGATCTATCCGAAACAACTTTCTCTAGAAACGGTTCAAGATCATGTCCGTACCAGATAACCAAATCAGCCGAAGCGACCTTTTTAACATCCGATGGACGCAAAGCATAGTCATGGGGTGATGTGTTAGACTGCAATAGCACGTCTGGTGAAGTTACTCCTTGAGTAAGCTCTGTTACTAACAACTGAATAGGTTTGATACTCGTCAGTACCGTTACCGCCTGTGCTGGCAGTGTTAACATTGCTGAGGCAGCAAGAATTAATGCTCTTTTCATAGTTTTACTTGGGATATGGCGTGGAAAGTGAGATAATGTTACATTATAACATTATTGATTTGCAAATGAGTTTCATTCATGTCTTCCTTAGTCCATCTTGAGCAGTTATGCGTCGAGTTCGATGGCCGCAGAGTTCTCGATAACATTAGTATGGAATTAGAAAAGGGCAAAATAACTACCCTAATTGGTCCCAATGGAGCGGGAAAATCAACGTTAGTCAAAGTTATCTTAGGTCTTCAAAAGCCGACTAGCGGCAAGTTGAACCGACAAAGAAAACTGAAAATTGGTTACGTTCCTCAAAAGTTGAAGCTCAATGACTCCCTTCCATTGAATGTAACCCGCTTCCTAAATTTAGCAGGAAAATACAGTAAGCAGGAGTGCATTGATGCATTACGGCTTGTTGGCGCTGAACATTTACTTAATAGTAATATGCATCGCTTATCCGGTGGTGAAAACCAACGAGTGTTACTGGCTCGTGCTCTGCTTCAACGTCCTCAGCTATTGGTATTAGACGAACCAGCTCAGGGGGTGGATATCCAAGGTCAAATCGATCTCTATGACTTAATTGAGAGCATTCGTCACCGCTTTGATTGTGGCGTATTTATGGTATCGCATGACTTACATTTAGTGATGGCGAAAACGGACGATGTTATTTGTCTGCATCACCATGTTTGCTGCTCAGGTTCACCTGCCACTATTACTCAGCACCCTTCTTACATCGCACTATTTGGCAATGCAGCGAGAGAGTCTCTCGCGTTTTATCATCACGACCATGAGCACCATCATCACGATTTATCCGGAACGCCAGTAAGCGGTGATGCGACATCATGCTCCCACCATAAACACGGACATCACCATCATGATTGAGTTTCTCCTACCTTCTATTCTTGCTGGTATTGGTATCGCGATCATTGCCGGTCCACTTGGGTCATTTGTCGTTTGGCGTAAAATGGCTTACTTCGGAGATACCCTAGCTCATGCATCGTTAATGGGCTTAGCGCTGGGCTTCTTGCTCAACGTAAATCTCTACCTTGCGCTACTCGTCTGCTGTTTAGCTCTGGCCGTTTTGCTTGTCACTCTGCAAAAGCAACAACTTGTGGCTACAGACACGTTGTTAGGTATCTTGGCACACAGTGCACTCTCTATCGGTTTAGTATCGGTTAGCTTTTTGGAAAACGTGCGCGTCGATTTAATGAGCTACCTATTTGGGGACTTACTTGCCGTCTCTCCACAAGACCTGATGTTTATTTACGCAGGTGTTGTTGCGGTAAGTGCGTGTTTGTACGTCTTCTGGCGCCCACTGCTTTCTAGCACTGTTAGTGAAGAACTTGCCGCTGTTGAGGGCGTGAATACAGACTTAGTTAGATTGGTGTTAATGCTAATGGTGGGTGTAGTAATCGCAGTAGGTATGAAGTTCGTTGGCGCGTTGATCATGACTTCGCTCCTAATTATCCCAGCCGCAACAGCACGTAAAGTCTCTTCATCACCAGAGCAAATGGCATTGTTCGCATCCATTATTGGCTCTGTGGCAGTACTGATGGGGCTTAGCCTATCATGGCACTTCGATACACCGGCCGGCCCTTCCGTAGTGATCAGCGCAACATCCTTATTTATGCTGAGCCAGCTGATTAAAAGCAAAGCATAATCGCATTGAACATTAAACGCGAAAGGCCTTGCTAACAACAAACATAAATCCACTGAAACGGAAAAAGAAAAGCCTGCGAAATCGCAGGCTTTTTAATACTTATTAAGCAGTGTGGTCGATTACCAACCCGTCACTTCACGTAGACCTTGGCCAATCTCTGCTAGAGATTTCACAGTTTTAACGCCAGCCGCTTCTAGTGCAGCGAATTTGTCTTCAGCAGTACCTTTACCACCAGAGATAATCGCACCAGCATGGCCCATACGCTTACCAGGAGGCGCAGTTACACCAGCAATGTAAGAAACCACTGGCTTCGTTACATTTTCTTTAATGTATGCTGCTGCTTCTTCTTCTGCAGTACCACCGATCTCACCGATCATAACGATCGCTTCTGTCTCAGGGTCTTCTTGGAACAGTTTTAGGATATCAATGAAGTTTGAACCCGGGATTGGGTCACCACCGATACCAACACAAGTAGACTGGCCGAAACCTTCGTCAGTGGTTTGTTTAACTGCTTCGTAAGTTAGAGTACCGCTACGAGATACAATACCTACTTTGCCTTTCTTGTGGATGTGACCAGGCATGATACCGATCTTACACTCATCAGGAGTGATAACGCCCGGACAGTTAGGACCAATCATGCGAACGCCAGTTTCTTCTAGCTTCACTTTCACGTCGATCATATCTGTAGTAGGGATACCTTCAGTAATCGTTACGATTAGCTCGATACCCGCATCAATCGCTTCTAGGATTGCATCTTTACAGAAAGGTGCTGGTACGTAGATGACTGTCGCTGTTGCGCCAGTCGCTTCTACTGCTTCGCGTACTGTGTTGAATACAGGTAGACCTAGGTGAGTTTGGCCGCCTTTACCTGGAGACACACCACCAACCATTTGCGTACCGTATGCGATAGCTTGCTCTGAGTGGAAAGTACCTTGACCACCAGTGAAACCCTGACAGATTACTTTAGTGTCTTTGTTAATTAATACAGACATTATTTAGCCTCCGCAGCAGCAACAACTTTCTGAGCAGCGTCAGTTAGCGACTCAGCAGCAATGATATCAACATCAGAATTAGCAAGAACTTCGCGACCTAGGTCAGCGTTAGTACCTTCAAGACGAACAACAACAGGTACGCTTACACCTACCTCTTTAACCGCACCGATAATACCTTCTGCGATCATGTCACAACGTACAATACCACCGAAGATGTTAACAAGTACCGCTTTCACATTGTCATCAGATAGGATGATCTTGAATGCTTCAGCAACACGCTCTTTCGTCGCGCCGCCACCTACATCTAAGAAGTTAGCTGGTTTGCCGCCGTGTAGGTTTACGATATCCATCGTACCCATTGCTAGGCCTGCACCGTTAACCATACAGCCAACGTTACCGTCTAGTGCTACGTAGTTCAGCTCCCACTGAGCTGCGTGTGCTTCACGCTCATCTTCTTGTGAAGGATCGTGCATTTCACGAAGCTTAGGCTGACGATACAGTGCGTTTGAGTCGATGTTGATCTTACCGTCAAGACATAGCAAGTTGCCTTCGCCAGTAATCACAAGTGGGTTGATCTCTAGCAGAGCAAGATCGTACTGAGAGAACATAGTGCCAAGACCCATAAAGATCTTAACGAATTGTTTTATTTGGTCGCCTTCAAGACCAAGTTTGAACGCAAGCTCACGACCTTGGTAAGCTTGAGGGCCTACTAGTGGATCGATGGCTGCTTTGTGGATGAGCTCCGGCGTTTCTTCCGCAACTTTTTCAATTTCCACACCACCTTCGGTAGAAGCCATGAAAACGATCTTACGGCTAGCACGGTCAACTACCGCACCTAGGTATAGTTCGTTCGCAATATTTGAAGCTTCTTCAACAAGGATTTTTGTTACTGGCTGACCGTTAGCGTCAGTTTGGTAAGTTACTAGGTTTTTACCTAACCACTTCTGTGCAAACTCTTTAACGCCTTCTTTTGTATCGTGTAGCTCTACGCCACCCGCTTTACCACGGCCACCAGCGTGAACCTGACATTTAACTACTTTCTTGGCTGTACTGATACGGCCTGCGGCTTCAAAAGCTTCTTGTGGTGTATCACACGCGTAGCCTTCTGGCACAGGCAAACCGAATTCTGCAAACAGCTGTTTGGCTTGGTATTCATGCAAATTCATTTCGATATTCCGTTTGTTTTTCCCTTAAGGGATTTATTATTTCCATAACGCTGCAGTCTTGGCTGCTTGTACGTCTGTAGGGTCTTCTCAAATCAATCCTTCATAACGAGTACTCATACTGAAGGATTCAAATGAAGGCCAAACGTTGAGCTAGTCTAGCCATTGAAATTTTTAACGTCTAGCTACCTACGATAACTAGACGTTTTAGCGATATTAAACGTCTAATAGGAGACGTGCAGGGTCCTCTAGTAACTCTTTAATCGTTACTAGGAAACCAACTGACTCACGCCCGTCAATTAGGCGGTGATCGTAAGATAACGCTAGGTACATCATCGGCAAGATTTCAACTTTGCCATCCACTGCCATCGGACGCTCTTGGATCTTATGCATACCAAGAATCGCTGATTGAGGTGGGTTGATGATTGGTGTAGACATTAGTGAACCGAACACACCACCGTTTGTGATAGTGAAGTTACCGCCCATTAGCTCGTCTACCGTTAGCTTGCCATCACGACCTTTAATAGCCAGCTCTTTGATGCCTTTTTCAACATCAGCGAAACCAAGCTTGTCACAGTCTTTTAGGACAGGTGTAACTAGACCACGTGGCGTTGATACCGCCATGCTAATGTCGAAGTAGTTGTGGTAAACAATGTCATCGCCATCAATCGAAGCATTTACTTCTGGGTAACGCTTAAGCGCTTCTGTTACTGCTTTCACGTAGAAAGACATGAAGCCCAAACGAATACCGTGACGCTCTTCGAACTGATCTTTGTACTGCTTACGAAGGTCCATGATTGGTTTCATGTTGACTTCGTTAAACGTCGTTAGCATTGCCGTGTTGTTCTTCGCTTCTAGCAGACGGTTAGCAACTGTCTTACGAAGGCGAGTCATTGGAACACGTTTCTGACTGCGAGCCGCTGCCGGCACGTCTACCACTGCTGGCGAGTCTTCTTTTGACGCAGATTTAGCGTTCGCAAGATGCGCTTCAATATCTTCGCGCGTAATACGACCACCAACACCAGTGCCTTTCACTTGGCTTGCTTCTAAGCCATGTTCAGCCAATAAACGGCGCACTGCTGGGCTTAATGCGTCATTACTTTCTTCGTTAAGCGCAGCTTTGTGGCGCTTATCAGGAGATGCTTCAGTACCTTCTGTTTTGTCTGCAGTTGGTTCACCTGCAACTGCGCCTGGCTTCAATTTAGCAATGATTTGTTTAGAAAGTACTGTCGCACCTTCTGCTTCAACAATAGCTTCTAAAACGCCAGCTTCCGGAGCTGGAACCTCTAGCACAACTTTGTCTGTTTCGATGTCAACCAAAACCTCGTCACGCTCTACTGCGTCGCCTGGTTGTTTGTGCCATGTCGCTACGGTTGCATCAGCAACTGATTCAGGTAAATCTGGAACCAGAATTTCAATTGTCATATCTGTTTCTTCCTTTAACTTCTAGTTCTTAATTCGAAGTTTTTGAGTTCACGTTCAGAGCGTCTTCAACCAACGCTTTTTGTTGTTTCAAGTGCACCGACATGTAGCCAACTGCTGGCGAAGCAGAAGCTGGGCGACCTGCGTATTTAAGATTTGCACCTGCAGGAATAGCGGCACGGAAGTTATGTTGGCTACAGTACCAAGCACCTTGGTTCTGAGGTTCTTCCTGACACCACACGAAGTCTTCAACGTTAGTGTATTGAGCAATTGCTGCTTGTACTTCTTCCATTGGGAATGGGTAAAGCTGTTCAATACGCACGATAGCAACATCGTCTTGCTCGTTGTTACGGCGCTGCTCTAGTAGGTCAAAGTAAACCTTACCAGCACAGAACACGACACGTTTCACTTTGCTTGGTTCTAAATCATCTACTTCTGGAATTGCAGATTGGAATGTACCATCCGCCAAGTCTTCAATCGTTGAAGTACATAGAGGGTGGCGCAGCAAAGATTTCGGCGACATAACAATGAGAGGTCGACGCATTGGGCGTACAACCTGACGACGAATCATGTGGTACACCTGAGCCGGTGTTGAAGGAACCACAACCTGCATATTTTGCTCAGCACAAAGCTGAAGGTAACGCTCTAAACGTGCAGATGAGTGCTCAGGACCTTGACCTTCATAACCATGAGGTAGAAGCATAGTAAGACCGCACAAACGCGCCCACTTTTGCTCGCCTGACGAGATAAACTGGTCGATAACAACTTGTGCACCGTTGGCAAAATCACCAAACTGTGCTTCCCAGATAGTTAAACCACCTGGTTCGGCTGTTGCGTAACCGTATTCAAACGCCAACACTGCTTCTTCTGACAATACTGAGTCAAAGACTTGGAATGGCCCTTGGTTGTCATGAATATTCGCTAATGGAATGTAAGTGCTTGCATCGGTTTGGTTATGAAGAACCGAGTGACGGTGGAAGAAAGTACCACGACCCGAGTCCTGACCAGAAAGACGAATACGCTTGCCATCGTCAACCAATGTAGCATACGCCAATGTTTCAGCCATACCCCAGTCAATGGCTTTTTCACCGGTCATCATTGCTAGACGATCGTTGTATAGCTTATTAACACGGCTTTGCAGTTTATGGCTTTCTGGGTACTGACACAGACGATTGCCTAGCTCAATAAGGCGTGTCTTGTCGTATTTTGAATCCCACTCCATATCCCATTCGTGCCCTAAGTAAGGGGACCAGTCTACAGAGTGCAACGCCATTGGACGCCATTCTTTAACAACCACTTCACCGCGATCTAATGCATCGCGATACTCATTGACTAACTGAGTCGCCGTCTCGATATCTGACTCATTTTTGTCGATCAGAACATCTGCATACAATTTGCGTGGTGTAGGATGCTTTTTGATTTTCTGGTACATCAAAGGCTGAGTCGCATTTGGCTCATCCGCCTCATTGTGACCGTGGCGACGGTAACATACAAGATCGATCACGACATCACGCTTGAACTCGTTACGGTAATCCAATGCAATGCGAGTAACAAAAGCAACTGCTTCTGGGTCATCTGCATTTACATGGAAAATTGGCGCCTGCACCATCTTCGCGATATCGGTACAGTACATCGTAGAACGCGTGTCACGAGGATTAGACGTCGTAAAGCCTACTTGGTTGTTGATGACGATACGTACCGTACCACCAACTTGGAACCCACGAGCAAGAGACATGTTGAAAGTTTCGGCAACCACACCCTGACCAGCGATTGCAGAATCACCGTGGATGGTGATAGGAAGCACTTTGCTACCTTGATTATCACCCAAGCGATCTTGACGTGCTCGAACTGAGCCCATGACTACTGGGTTTACGATTTCTAGGTGCGACGGGTTAAATGCAAGTGCTAAGTGAACATCACCGCCTGGAGTCGCAAAATCAGCAGAGAAACCTTGGTGATATTTCACATCACCCGTACCCCAAGTTTCGTCGTGTTTACCGGCGAACTCATCAAACAGGTCTTGAGGTTTCTTACCAAGTACGTTCACCAGCATGTTCAAACGACCGCGGTGAGCCATACCGATAACCACTTCACGCATTCCACTTGTACCCGCATGACGGATCAACTCTTTCGTCATCGGAATCAGCGCATCACCACCTTCTAAAGAGAAACGTTTTGCACCTGGGAATTTCGCCCCGAGGTAACGCTCCAAACCTTCAGCGGCTGTTAGCTCTTCTAGGAATGTTCGCTTCTCATCTTTGTTGAATGATGGCTGGCCTACGACAGACTCAAGGCGTTGCTGAATCCAACGCTTTTGCTCTGTGTCAGTCATGTGCATGTATTCAGCACCGATGGAACCGCAATAAGTTTTGTTGAGGGCTTCATAGATATCTTTCAACTTCATGGTTTCTTGCCCAACAGCAAAAGAACCTACGTTGAAAGTTTCTTCGAAGTCATCTTCGGTAAGATTATGAAAAGCAGGGTCTAACTCCGCCACGGTTGGGCGTTGCCATAGACCTAGTGGGTCTAATTCTGCAGCTTCATGCCCGCGGAAACGGTATGCGTTGATTAGCTGTAGAACTTTTACTTGTTTTGCATCGACATCTGGGTCACTAACTTGGACATTGTAATGCTTTGTTTCTCTAGCGAGTCGTCGGAAGTAGTCACGGACACGTGAATGTGGTTGTTCTGCCACTTCTTCTGATGGCTTAGGCAAGCCTTCAAAAACACGTTTCCACTCCTCACTTACCAGATCGGGATCACTTAGATACAGTTCGTAGAGGTCCTCTACATACGTTGCATTGGCGCCAGCCAAGTGTGAAGACTCGAGCCATGCCTTCATCACGCCGTTGTGCATATTTTCCCTTAACCAGTAGTTTTCACGTTTGCTTCGGTCTTTGCCGAGCTATAAGAGCCGACTAAAAATACGGTCGGCAATTTTTGTATTCTTTACTCGAATATTACTGAAGCAGTGAAGCGGTCATATCGGGTGATCCGCAACACTGCGACATTCCTAAGAGCGAGTAAATTAAACCGAACGATTAACCAACATCGACTTAATGTGACCGATGGCTTTCGTCGGATTTAATCCCTTAGGACAAACACTTACACAATTCATGATGCCATGGCAACGAAAAACGCTAAATGCATCATCAAGATCAGACAAACGTTCATCTGTTGCCGTATCGCGGCTATCAATTAGCCAACGGTACGCTGCGAGAAGACCAGCTGGGCCGATGAATTTATCAGGGTTCCACCAGAATGATGGGCAAGACGTTGTACAACATGCACACATGATACATTCGTACAATCCATCTAAATGCGCACGGTCATCAGGCGATTGTAGATTCTCACGTGATGGTGGTAATGCACCATCATCAATCAAGAATGGTTTAACTTTCGCATAGTTATCATAGAACTGCGTCATGTCAACGATAAGATCGCGCACGACAGGTAACCCTGGTAGTGGACGAATAACTATCTTATCGCCTTGTAGAGCAGATAACGGTGTGATACACGCTAGGCCGTTTTTACCATTCATATTCAAACCATCAGAACCACATACCCCTTCACGGCATGAGCGACGGAAAGCGATGCTTGGATCTTGCTCTTTTAGCAGAATCAATGCATCAAGCACCATCATGTCTGAGCCTTCGTCTACCTCAAGGGTATACTCTTTCATGTAAGGCTTAGTATCCACATCCGGATTGTAACGGTATAAAGAGAAGTTTAATTTCATAGTCGTATCCTCCCTTTAGTATGTACGTACTTTCGGCGGGAAAGCTTCACGATGCGTTGGCGTCATGTTCACATCACGCTTAGTCATCGCTTCTGTTTCCGGATTGTAGATAGAGTGGCATAGCCAGTTCTCATCATCACGCTCAGGGAAATCGAAACGAGCATGTGCGCCACGACTCTCTGTACGGTAGTTCGCTGCAACGGCAGTTGAAAACGCGGTTTCCATCAGGTTATCAAGTTCTAGACACTCGATACGCTGCGTGTTGAACTCTGAAGACTTGTCCGCTAGATGCGCATCTTTCAAACGTTCGCGAATCACTTTCAACTCTTCTAGGCCGGTTGCCATCGCATCGCCTTCACGGAATACCGAGAAGCTGTTTTGCATGCATGCTTGTAGGTCTTTACGAATCTGAACTGGATCTTCACCACCAGTGCTGTTTTCCCAACGCATAGTACGCGCTAGAGACGCTTCAATATCAGATTCTGTTGCAGGACGAGCTTCCGTTTGCGCTGCTAGCGTTTCGCCAAGGTGCAAGCCAGTGGCACGACCAAATACGACCAAGTCTAGTAATGAGTTGCCGCCAAGACGGTTAGCACCGTGTACCGATACAGAAGCAATCTCACCACATGCGTAAAGGCCTTGTACTTCCATCTCGCTACCGTCGGCCTTCTGCTTAATTGCTTGGCCAGACACTTGAGTAGGTACACCACCCATCATGTAGTGACAAGTTGGAATTACTGGAATTGGCTCTTTCACAGGGTCAACGTGTGCAAATGTACGAGACAGTTCACAGATACCTGGTAGACGTGATTCAAGTACTTCTTTACCAAGGTGATCAAGTTTCAACTTGATATGTGGACCCCAAGGACCATCACAGCCACGGCCTTCGCGGATTTCAATCATCATTGAACGAGCAACCACGTCACGACCAGCAAGGTCTTTCGCGTTTGGTGCGTAGCGCTCCATGAAGCGTTCACCATCTTTATTTAGAAGGTAACCACCTTCACCACGACAACCTTCCGTCACTAGAACACCCGCGCCAGCAATACCTGTTGGGTGGAACTGCCACATTTCCATGTCTTGCATTGGAACGCCTGCGCGAAGTGCCATACCAACGCCATCACCCGTGTTGATGTGCGCGTTAGTGGTCGATGCGTAAATACGACCTGCACCACCTGTAGCTAGAATGGTTGCTTTTGATTTGAAGTAACAGATTTCACCCGTTTCCATACAAATCGCAGTACAACCCATGATTGCGCCGTCTTGGTTTTTCACAAGATCCAAAGCGTACCACTCCGAGAAGATGGTTGTTTTGTGTTTTACGTTTTGCTGGTAAAGCGTGTGAAGAAGTGCGTGACCAGTACGGTCTGCAGCAGCGGCTGTACGAGCAGCCTGCTCACCACCAAACTCTTTAGATTGACCACCGAATGGACGTTGGTAGATGGTACCGTTATCGAAACGAGAGAATGGCAGACCCATTTTTTCAAGCTCGATAACTGACTCAGGACCATTTTTACACATGTATTCAATCGCGTTCTGGTCACCGATGTAGTCGGAACCTTTAACGGTATCGTACATGTGCCATTGCCAATCGTCTTTGTGCGAGTTACCCAGAGCAACAGTAATGCCACCCTGTGCAGACACAGTATGAGAACGTGTTGGAAATACTTTTGACAACAAAGCACATGATAGGCCTTGTTCTGAAATTTGTAGTGCAGCGCGCATACCTGCACCACCAGCGCCGATTACTACGGCATCAAACTCACGAACTGGAATAGACACTTACGCACCCCACAGAATAAATAGACCAGAGAAGACATAGCCGAATAGCACGGCAATAACACCAAGTTGTAGTGCGCCACGTAGTTTCGCGCACTTAATGTAATCAGTTAATACCTGCCACAAACCAACCCAAGCGTGAATCAGGATCGAGACAAGTGCCAACATGGTGAATACTTTAGTGAAGGTACCACCAAAGAATTGGGTCCAAGATGCGTAAGAGATATCTGAAAATGCACAGAAGCTAATCAGATAAATCGTGTATAGCGTCATAATGATTGCAGTTGCACGAATTAGTAGGAAATCGTGTACACCATTACGACCAAATGAAGATACGTGTTTTACCATACCAAGATCCCCGCCAATAATGATAATACTGCTGTTGCACCAAACGCGACTTTAGCGCTCATCGTGCCTGAATCTAGTTCTTCAAAGTGACCTAGATCCATCAATAAGTGACGGATACCACCTGCGATGTGGTAGGCAAGTGCAGTAAGAATTCCCCACAGGATGAATTTTACGAAGAAGCTATCGACGATGTCAGCGGCTTCCATAAAACCCATTGGGGATGACAGAGAAATGGATAGTAACCACAGTAATATACCCACCGCAACAAACGTAATTACCCCAGACACACGGTGTAGGATGGATGCGATTGCTGTGATAGGAAAGTGGATGGTCTGTAAATCTAAATTAACAGGTCTTGACTTTCTTTCTTTCACGGGCTTGCTCACTCAGCTCCATTGAGCATTTATTGTTATAACCAATTTCAGCTTCCAAACGTACAAAAGTTAACATCTATTTAACAAATATCGCGAGTAACCACTCAGATAATTGTAAACAAGTTGTTAACAAACGGAATCCAGCAACAAACCTCACTCTTTGTTTCTAGCCCCGAATTTATAAGGATTTAACTAAAATTTTCTTTGCCAATATACGGCGAGCAACATTCTAATACAATTGGTGTAACAAATTATGCTACATAGAACAGATTTTTAACGATTTTCATGAGAAAAATCATAACAAGTGCACACAAAGATGGAGAAAAATTGACTTTAAGCTTTAACAACAGTACAAAAATGGCACATAAACATCCTGGACGGATTAAATAATAAACAAAGGAGATTGTTATGGCGGATAAGAAAGCGACCCTTCATGTTGAAGGTCAAGCGCCAATCGAACTGCCAATTATGGACGGTACGCTAGGTACACCTGTAATTGACGTTCGTAAGCTGGGAGCCAATGGTTACTTTACTTTTGACCCAGGTTTTCTTGCCACTGCATCTTGTGAATCATCAATCACGTACATCGATGGCGGCAAAGGTATTCTTTTGCACCGCGGTTTCCCGATTGATCAATTAGCCAATAACGCAGATTACTTAGAAGTATGTTACATCCTTCTTTATGGTGAAGCCCCTACCCGAGAACAATACGAGCAATTCAAAACGACCGTTACTCGTCACACAATGGTACACGAGCAAATCGCAAGCTTTTTCCATGGCTTCCGACGCGATGCTCACCCAATGGCGGTAATGTGTGGTGTAGTTGGAGCACTTGCAGCCTTCTATCACGACTCTCTTGACATTAACAACGACGAACACCGCGAAATTGCAGCGTACCGTCTGCTGTCAAAAATGCCAACACTGGCGGCGATGTGTTACAAATACTCTATCGGTCAGCCATTTATTTACCCTCGTAACGACCTTAGCTACGCAGAGAACTTCTTGCATATGATGTTCGCAAACCCTTGCGAAGAGTATGAAGTAAATCCTGTGGTTGCCCGTGCGATGGATAAGATTTTCACTCTACACGCGGATCACGAACAGAATGCGTCGACATCAACTGTTCGTCTAGCTGGCTCTTCTGGTGCGAACCCATTTGCATGTATTGCCGCTGGTATTGCATCCCTTTGGGGACCTGCTCACGGTGGTGCAAACGAAGCCTGCTTGAGAATGCTAGAAGAGATTGGCAGCGTCGATAACATCCCTGAATATGTAGACCGCGCGAAAGACAAAGATGACCCATTCCGCTTAATGGGCTTTGGTCACCGCGTTTACAAGAACTATGACCCACGTGCGACAGTAATGCGCGAAACGTGTCATGAAGTTCTCAAAGAGCTAAACATTCAAGACCCTCTGCTAGACGTTGCAATGGAACTTGAGCGCATTGCGCTTTCTGATGAGTACTTCGTGTCTAAGAAGCTGTACCCGAACGTAGACTTCTACTCAGGTATCATTCTTAAAGCGATTGGTATTCCAGTTTCTATGTTTACGGTTATCTTCGCGATTTCTCGTACCATCGGCTGGATTGCTCACTGGAACGAAATGCACAGCGATCCACTGAACCGCATCGGTCGTCCTCGTCAGCTATACACTGGCGAAACACAACGTGAGTTTTCTCCACTTCACGAACGTGAATGATCTTTTAGTACGAAGATAGACAAACAAAAGGGTTGAGATTTTCGTCTCAACCCTTTTTTCTTTTTTGCGTTTAACGTTATTAATGGAAAACGCTAAACCGGATTATCAATATCGATAAACTCCACATGTAGGCCATATTCATCCGCTAGCCATTTGCCTAAGGCCTGAACACCATAACGCTCAGTAGCATGATGACCTGCAGCAAAGTAATGAATGTCCATTTCACGAGCGGTATAAGTGGTGCGCTCTGAAATTTCTCCAGAGATAAATGCATCCAGCCCGTGCTGTACAGCAAGTTCAATGAAATCCTGCCCTCCACCAGTGCACCAGCCGACTGTCTCAATCATCTTATCGGTATTCTCTGGAGCGATATGCAGAGGCTCTCTAGCAAGAACTTGGTTGATCTTACTCGCAAATTCAACACCAGACATCGGCTTTTTCAAGCGCCCAAACATAGCAACTGACTGAGGGTGCCCTTCAAGCCCACCTTCTACTTCGATTTCAAGTAAGCGAGCTAATTCAGCGTTGTTGCCTAGCTCTGGATGAATATCTAGAGGAAGGTGATAACCATATAAGTTGATATCATTTTTGATCAGGCTACGAATTCGTTTACCTTTCATGCCACGAATTGGCTCAGGCTCACCTTTCCAAAAATAGCCATGATGAACAAGCAATGCGTCTGCATTAAGCTCAATCGCTTTATCGATTAAGGCTTGAGAGGCGGTTACGCCAGTGATAACACGCTTTACCGCTGATTTCCCTTCTACCTGTAACCCATTTGGCGCGTAATCTTTAATTAACTGCGGTGACAGTTTGTCATTAAGAATCTGTTCTAGCTTTAAGTTATTCATTATTACTTCCAATTTCTAGCGCATGTAAACCTAAATAACCTCTCGATGGAATCAGACGAAAGAGTGCAACCTAGTTGATACAACAACGTTTTTGACATCTGGCACCTTGATATCATTTAGGTCTTTAAAGTGTATCTCGAACCCTAATATCGATGCTAGCCACCCTACCCTCAAAAGCAAATTTAGTTACAATAACAAAGCTTGTCGCCTCACCATAAATTTAGGGATACGGATGAACCAACTGCAACGCTTTTACCAATGGATCGCCACTTCACCTCCGCTTTTCAAGTTACGCCCTCCGTTTGCAACCTTAGAAGATGTCTCGGTCAAACCTTTGAATAGCTCAGAACAATACAATGGTAATCCGAGACTGGGTTTTTTATATCAGCACCTATGCACTGCGGCTCTTTCTAATTCAGAACGATATCAGATTATTGCCGAAGAAATTCAGTTAAACGACGCTGAAGGTAAGACCATTGGTGCTGTCGATTTGGTGTTGAGGAATACAGAATCAAATCAGATAGAACATTGGGAAGTGGCGATTAAGTTTTATCTTCTTTACAACGGCATTTGGTATGGCCCGAATGCTCACGACCAGTTACATGCAAAATTGGATAGAATGCTCACGCATCAGCTGAAAATGAGCGATCGCCCGGAATTTCAAAAAATAATTCCTTTAAACGACTCTCCAGAAGAGCGCCTAATGATGCAAGGACGACTCTATATTAATCCGTTTACTCCAGAGCCAACTCCTAAGGAGTGCTTGGGTTATGAATTAAATCCAAGTCAGATTAGTGGTTACTGGTGCTATCAAAGTCAATGGGATTTAATTGGTAAACCACTTTATCATTTACATAAACCATGCTGGGCGATCGGTACAGACGATTTCTCTCAACCTATTGAAAAGCCTTTAGATCGATTCATACACGCACAAACGGAAGACGGTCAATTCTGGTTTGTGGTACCAGATTCATGGCCCGGAGATAAAGCTGTTCGGGGCACTTAAACATGAAAGGGTTGATGTTTTCACATCAACCCTTTGCTAGATACATTGACCATTGGATGTTTTACAAACCAGCGGCTGCAAATACTTGATTAACTATTTCTTGTGCTTCAGCTTCGATTTGTTTCAGATGTTCTTCACCTTTGAAGCTTTCACAGTAAATCTTGTAGATATCTTCTGTACCTGATGGACGAGCAGCGAACCAACCGTTAGCTGTCGTTACTTTAAGGCCACCAATCGCAGCACCATTGCCTGGTGCATGCGTTAGACGAGCAGTGATCGCATCACCTGCTAGAGTTTCAGCCGCAACCATTTCTGGTGACAACTTCTTCAATACGTCTTTTTGTGGGCCATTTGCTACAGCTTGAATACGGTTGTACTTCGACTCACCGTGCTTCGCCGCTAGCTCTTCATAGTAATCTTGAGGGTTCTTACCCGTTACCGCAGTGATCTCTGCTGCTAGAAGGCATAGCAAGATGCCATCTTTGTCTGTTGACCAAGGCGTGCCATCTTTACGAAGGAATGACGCACCAGCACTTTCTTCGCCGCCGAAACCAAACTTACCAGTGTACAGACCGTCTACAAACCATTTGAAACCAACAGGCACTTCACATAGCTCACGACCTAGATCCGCAACAACACGGTCAATCAGCGCACTTGAAACTAGTGTTTTACCAACAGCGACATCTTTACCCCACTCGTCACGATGACGGTACAAGTAGTCAATACAAACGGCTAAGAAGTGGTTCGGGTTCATCAAACCTTTTGGCGTAACGATACCGTGACGGTCGTAATCAGGATCGTTACCAAATGCTAAATCGTATTCGTCTTTCAGTGCCAATAGACCCGCCATTGCGTAAGGAGAAGAACAGTCCATACGCACAACGCCGTCTTTATCTAGCGACATGAATTGGAAAGAAGGATCGATCGATTCACTTACTAGCGTTAGGTCTAGGTTGTATGCCTGACCAATTTGACGCCAGTAATCGATACCGCTGCCACCCAATGGATCTACACCAATCTTCAGGTTCGCTTTTTGGATTGCTTCCATATCGATAACGTTCACCAGGTCATCGATGTATGGCTTCACCAAGTCCATCTCTACAAACAGATCCGATGCTTTTGCTTCTGCTAGTGGTAGGCGTTTAACACCTTGTAAACCTTCAGCAATCAATTCGTTCGCACGATCTTCGATAGCTTGAGTCAACTCAGCTTCTGCAGGACCACCATGTGTCGGATTGTATTTGATACCGCCGTCTTGTGGTGGGTTATGTGATGGGGTAATAACGATACCGTCTGCTTTTTCATCGTGTTTGATGTTGTAAGTCAGAATCGCGTGTGAAATACCCGGTGTTGGCGTGTAACCGTTGTCTTGTTGGACAATCACTTTCACACCGTTTGCAATCAGTACTTCAATCACACTTGAGAAAGCAGGCTCAGATAGCGCATGCGTGTCTTTACCCACAAACAACGGGCCAATTGTGCCTTGCTCAGCACGAACTTCTGCTACCGCTTGAGCGATCGCTAAAATGTGGTTTTCGTTAAAAGTGTGCTTGTCTGCAGTACCGCGGTGGCCAGAAGTACCAAATTGAACTTTGTGTTCTGCGTTTGCCGCGTCTGGTTGAAGTAAGAAGTAGTTAGCAACGAGTGCTGGGATATTGTGAAGATCTTCCTGCTGCGCTTTTTGCCCAGCACGAGGGTGCATAGCCATGTTTGACATCCTTTCTTTAAATACAAATAAAATTAAAAAAGCCTCATAATATCCGCTCACTGCGACGCATTATGAGGCTTCTATCAGGTTTCTTAGATTGAACCTGTTACTTTTTCTATTAAGTCAGGTTGGAACCCCATGTGTGCCATCACTTGTTCAACCATCTGTCTTTTACGACTTGTATTGTTATTCGTGATAACCCAAAACGGTGTGCCAGGAATGGCTTTTGGCTTGGTCGTATTACCGTTTGCTAGCAAGGTTTCTTCATTATCTGCAAAGTACACGCGTTTGCGTCCTTTTACATTCGTAGCCTGGGCGAAACCTTCTGGATTCAATTTATGTAAGGTCGATAATACCAACATAAAGCGATCAATCGCTTTTTTTAGACCGGCAAACTCATCAGAAATAAGCAGCAAACGCATTTCTTTCACTACATCAACAGATTCCGTTTTACCCGCATCTTTACTTACTACAATCCCTTGTGGCTTCTCTACTACAGGCGCGGCTTTAGCTTCCTGCAACTGACCATCAAGGTTTAAAAGGCGTCGCAAAATATCCGAGGCGCTTTCACCGATATGCTTAGTTTGACTAGCTATATAACGGTATAGATCCTCATCAACCTCAATTGTTTTCATTCGCTTTTCACATTCTCAATGTTTAAACTCTGGGGGATTATAACGAGATCCACGCGGATACTCCACGTTAAACCCATCACGAATAAGATAAAATGTCAGCATTACTCAACTATAAGCAGGAAGGCCAAGGCCAAACAGTTGTTTTGATTCACGGATTGTTTGGTAGTTTAAGTAATCTGGGTCTACTCGCCCGCGATCTTATTAAAGATCACACGGTGATCAGTATTGATCTGAGAAATCACGGCCTCTCTTTCCACTCCGAAGTCCATAACTATACCGATATGGCAAAAGATGTGGCTCAGCTCCTTCAGCACTTAAACGTTGAGCCATCTATTGTTATTGGGCACTCCATGGGCGGAAAAGTCGCGATGGCTCTTGTGAACATTGCTCCAAATGTAGTCAAGAAGTTAGTCGTTCTCGACATGGCGCCTGTTGCCTACACTACGAACCGTCACGATAATGTTTTTAACGGCTTACATGCTGTTATTAATGAAAAACCAGCAAATCGACAGCAAGCCATGGATATCCTAGCTCAACATATTGAACTCGATGGTGTAAGACAATTTCTCTCTAAATCACTGTACAAAAATGGCGATAAGATGGATTGGCGGTTTAACGTACCGAGCCTTTTTGATAATTATGACCAAATTATTGGCTGGCAAGAAATCACACCAACAGATATCCCAACTTTGTTTATCAAAGGCGGCGACTCTGACTACTTAATGCCAGAACATCAGCCGGCAGTGAAGCGACAATTTAACCATGCTAAAGCACACATTATCGCTGGCACTGGTCACTGGTTACACGCCGAGAAACCGACAGAAGTAATGAGAGTCATTCGAAAATACATTTCGAGTTAACAAATTCGAAAAGCAACACTAGATTATTGAAATAACCCTTCTTGTAGTGCATTAACTTTACCGTTTAACAGTGGTATAGTGCGCCCAAGATTTTTCGGCATGAAGGGCTAAAATGCTTTACGACTATATGGATATGCTCGAGTCTATTGGGCTCGATCTTCTTTTTGCTGCTATCTTTTTTTTCATCGGGATGGCGATAAAAGATGTGCTAAAGCAAGGCAATGTACCTGTTTTTGGTCGTCGTATTGTGTGGTTAGTCCTTTTCCTAGGCTGTGCTGGCTTTATTGCAAAAGGTGTAATTCAGCTAACTTGGGAAGGCTCAGGGTTAGGTTAAACCCTTAGTAGCATCGCCAATAACAAACAATGTAAAGGTATAGACTCTATGGCAAGTGTAGGTATCTTCTTCGGTAGCGACACAGGTAATACTGAAGCCGTTGCAAAGATGATTCAAAAGCAACTAGGTAAACATCTAGTTCACGTTCAAGACATCGCGAAAAGCAGCAAAGAAGACATTGATAACTTCGATCTTCTTCTTCTAGGTATCCCAACTTGGTACTACGGCGAAGCACAATGTGATTGGGATGACTTCTTCCCTGAACTTGAGCAAATCGACTTCTCTACTAAGCTAGTGGCTATCTTTGGCTGTGGCGACCAAGAAGACTACGCAGAATACTTCTGTGACGCGATGGGCACAGTCCGTGATATCGTTGAGTCTAAAGGCGGCACAATTCTTGGCCATACCTCGACAGAAGGCTACGAATTTGAAGCGTCTAAAGCACTTGTTGAAGGTGACGAAAGCCAATTCGTAGGTCTATGTATTGATGAAGACCGCCAACCAGAATTGACTGACGAGCGTGTTGAAAGCTGGGTTAAACAGATCTATGAAGAGATGTGTTTAGCTGAGCTAGAAGGCTAATCAAATTGAATGATGCAAAGACCTCCACTTGGAGGTCTTTTTGTATGTATTGTCACACAGCATCGGTAAGTACTTCCTCTTCGCGATACTGAGGTTTCTTTCTTACATAAAGCTTGCGTTGAACCTCTGAAACCACATTCCCCTGTTTATCTTTTACATGAGTAATAAACTCAGGAAAACACTTTTCTCCATTCCGTGTCATTTGATAAATGTTTTCCAGCATCCCTTCAGTGACCTCAAATTCTGCAAACAAATCACTTTGCCCCGGCTTAATAAAGTTAATGCTTGCCTCTTTATCCCACACATAATATTCCTCTCGTAGAATCCCCATCAGCATCAACGAGTAAATAGGATCAGTTAAAGAGAAAATACTGCCGCCATATTGGGTGCGATTGGCATTTTTATTCCACCAGCGAAGCTTTAAACGTACCTTTACAGTACGGAAGTCTTGAGAAATATGTAAGATTTTAATACCCGCCCCCCAAAAAGGAGGCCAAATATTGAGTGCGAACTTTACAATTCCTGGTTTGTATATCTTCGCTAGTCGCCTATTCATCGCTATCTCTGCCCTCTCCAAGCTTAATGTTACATAATTGTAACTGGTCAGAGCTGTAATATAATAGACCTGTTTCTAATTTACAAAAAGATTCTATTAACCCTTTGAAGTTCGTGGTTTAATGTTCCGAACGCTTATCCTATAATGGTAGGAAGATTGAATTCTGTTAAATCGCTGCAGATGATCCAACGGGAAAGTATATGTCAGATAATAATCAGGCGCTGAAGGATGCGGGTTTAAAAGTAACCCTTCCGAGGCTAAAAATTCTAGAAGTACTTCAGCAGCCAGACTGCCAGCACATCAGTGCTGAAGATTTGTACAAAAAGTTGATTGATCTAGGTGAAGAAATTGGCCTAGCAACTGTTTACCGAGTTCTAAACCAGTTCGACGATGCTGGTATTGTAACTCGTCACCACTTTGAAGGTGGAAAGTCAGTCTTCGAATTATCGACTCAACATCACCACGACCACCTAGTGTGCCTAGACTGTGGTGAGGTAATTGAATTTTCTGACGATCTTATTGAAGAACGTCAAAAAGAGATTGCAGCTAAGTACAATGTCACACTAACAAACCACAGCTTATACTTGTACGGCAAGTGTAGCGATGGTGGTTGTAAAGACAATCCAGATGCACACAAACCGAAAAAATAAGGGTTTGTTAATTTAAAAAGTAAACGTCAGCACATGCTGGCGTTTTTTGTTTCTAGAAGTCAGAACCTTAGACGTCAGTACTTTGGTTACAGAACAAAAGCTACTAAACACCCATCTTTTTTCTCCACAGTTTTGCACATCTATATAGCACTCTGTGGGATTAGGTATAAAAAATGCCAGCGTTTGCTGGCATTTTTTCATCGTTCTCAGCATTAATTGAGATTATTGATTCTCAATTTTTGCCCAGGTATCACGTAGACCAACCGTGCGGTTGAATACTAGATTATCTGCTGAAGAGTCTTTCGAGTCTGCACAGAAGTAACCCATACGTTCAAACTGGTAACCTTTTTCTGCTTCTGCGGAAGCTAGGCTAGGCTCGACGAAGCCATTGATCACAACTAATGATTCAGGGTTGATAGTAGAAGCAAAATCTTCCGCTGCGCCTGGGTTTGGCACCGTAAATAAACGATCGTACAGACGAATTTCCGCTGGAAGAGCTTTATCAGCTGACACCCAATGAATAACGCCTTTCACTTTACGACCATCTGCTGGGTTTTTACCTAGCGTATCTGCATCGTAAGAACAGAAGATCGTTGTGATGTTGCCTTCGGCATCTTTTTCAACGCGCTCAGCTTTGATCACGTAAGCACCACGTAAACGAACTTCTTTACCTAGCACTAAACGCTTGTACTTTTTGTTCGCTTCTTCACGGAAGTCTTCACGCTCAATCCACAATTCACGCGTGAATGGCACTTCACGCACGCCCATTTCAGGTTTATTTGGGTGGTTGGCAACTGTCAAGTTTTCTACTGCGCCTGCTTCAAAGTTTTCGATAACAACTTTAACAGGATCCAGTACAGCCATTGCACGCGGAGCGTTCTCGTTTAGGTCATCACGAATACAAGATTCTAATGAACTAAACTCGATCATATTTTCTTGCTTCGTTACACCAATACGCTTACAAAACTCACGAATAGATGCAGGTGTGAAGCCACGACGACGCAGACCTGAGACAGTCGGCATACGTGGATCATCCCAACCATTAACCAGTTTTTCAGTAACTAGCTGGTTAAGCTTACGCTTAGACATCACTGTGTATTCAAGGTTTAAACGACTGAACTCGTATTGATGTGGACGGCTTTCGATCGTGATGTTGTCTAGAACCCAATCGTACAGACGACGGTTATCCATGAATTCAAGCGTACAAATAGAGTGCGTAATGCCTTCTAATGCATCAGAAATACAGTGCGTAAAGTCGTACATTGGGTAAATGCACCACTTATCACCAGTTTGGTGGTGCGTAGCAAAACGCACTCGGTATAAAACTGGATCGCGCATGACCATGAATGAAGAACCCATGTCGATTTTAGCACGAAGACACGCTTTACCTTCTTCAAATTCACCAGCGCGCATTTTTTCAAACAACGCCAAGTTCTCTTCAACAGAACGGTCACGGTATGGACTTGGTTTACCTGGCGCCTTTAGTGTGCCGCGGTATTCACGAATTTGCTCTGGACTTAGCTCATCTACATACGCTAAGCCTTTGTTAATCAATTCAATTGCATATTCGTAAAGCTTATCGAAGTAGTTTGATGAGTAACATACTTCACCATTCCACTCAAAGCCCAACCAGTTTACATCTTTCTTGATAGACTCAACGTATTCGATGTCTTCTTTTTCAGGGTTTGTATCGTCGAAACGCAGATTACATTGACCCTGGTAGTCCTGAGCAATACCGAAGTTCAAACAGATAGACTTAGCATGACCGATATGCAGGTAGCCATTTGGCTCCGGCGGGAATCGAGTATGCACGCTAGTGTGTTTACCATCCGCTAGATCTTTATCAATGATCTGGCGAATAAAGTTTGATGGACGAGCATCAGCTTCACTCATCTATAGCACCTCAAAAATATTAGTATTGTCAGAGAAAACGGAACCCTGTATCCAAGTATGGTTTCACAGAGTACATTGTTCCTAATGATCCACAATTCTAAGCAATTAGACAACAAGAACTCGCTCTAAAACGACAATATTTATCGAGTTGGCGTGAAAGCAAAGCAGATTCAAAGGGCCTAAACGAAAAAAGGCCTCCTGCGGAGGCCTTTTGCGATGTTGTAGTATCAATTGTTTGCAATACCAATAACAAACAATCGCACCACTATTAAACAGTTAAGCTGGTAACTGAACACCACTTAAGTCTTCATCTTTAGATACATTCTTCATCTCACCAGCAACAATCTCTGCTAGTGGACCAAGGATAACTTGTAGGTTGTTTGTACCTAGCTTCACAACTCCCATAGCTCCAAGATCTTTCAGAGTTTTCTCATTGATAACGCTCATATCTTTCACAGAAAGGCGCAAACGAGTAATACAGGCATCGATAGAACTTAGGTTGTCATGACCGCCAAGTGCTTTCAAGTACTGACGAGCAAGCTCTGAAGAATTGCTTGATCCAGCCACGTTAGATGAAGCTTCTTCATCATCTTCACGTCCCGGTGTTTTAAGGCCAAACTTAACAATCACGGTACGGAACACGAAGTAGTAAACCGCAAAGAAACCAAGACCTTGTACAATGAGCATGTACCAGTTTACCGCTAGCGGGTTACGAGTCGACAATACTAAGTCGACTAAACCAGCAGAGAAACCGAAACCTGCAATCCACTGCATTGATGCCGCGATATAAACTGATAGACCAGTCAGCGCTGCGTGAAGAACGTACAGTCCTGGAGCAAGGAACATGAATGCAAATTCAAGTGGTTCTGTTACACCTGTAAAGAATGAAGCAAACGCAGCTGCAATCATGATAGATGCCACTTTCTCTTTATTCTTTGATTTCGCAGTATGGTACATCGCTAGAGCAGCGCCTGGTAAACCAAACATCATGATTGGGAAGAAGCCCGCTTGGTACATCCCCGTAACACCTACCGTTGCCGTGCCTTCAGCTAATGATTTCGCACCGCCAAGGAAGTTTGGAATGTCATTAATACCAGCAACATCAAACCAGAACACTGAGTTTAGTGCATGGTGCAGACCAACAGGAATTAGAAGACGGTTGAAGAATGCGTAAACACCTGCACCTGCTTCACCCATACCTTGAATGCTTTCACCAAAACTGACCAGACCGCCGTAAACTGATGGCCAAACGTACATCAGGATGAACGCAATAACGATACCAGCAAAAGACGTTAGGATCGGTACAAGACGCTTGCCAGAGAAAAACGCCAGTGCTTTGTGCAGCTCTACGTGAGAAAAACGGTTGTACAACTCAGCAGAAACAATACCAACCAAGATACCGACGAACTGGTTATTGATTTTACCAAATGCAGCAGGTACTTCACTTGGGTCAATGCCTTGAATTTGTGATACTGCACCAGGGGCCAAAAGCGTTGTGACAACTAAGAAGCCCACGAAGCCTGAAAGTGCAGCGGCGCCATCTTTGTCTTTAGACATTCCGTAAGCAACACCAACAGCGAACAATACTGACATGTTGTCAATGATCGCTGCACCAGCTTTAATAAGAAATGCAGCAAGTGCACTGTTTGCGCCCCAGCCATTTGGGTCGATCCAGTAGCCAATACCCATGAGTATTGCTGCTGCAGGAAGTGTGGCAACCGGCACCATAAGCGCCTTACCCACCTTCTGGAAGTATCCGAGAATGTTCACCTTAAGTTCCCCCTATAGGATTAGATGTTATGTTGAATGACTTATTTCAGCCGTCCAATTTAGTCATCCTAAGTTTATGATATTAATTTTGCTCCGCAAATTAAAAGCTCACCGTTTGTGATCATAATCACCACAATTTGCCCTTTCGGAAGGTTTTTGCTAGCGAGATCATAAAACTTATTTTATTATACGAAAAAATGGCGTTTTAAAGATAATATTCTCGCACTTTATGCAAGGCAGAATCAGTGTTATTTTGGTATCTAGGCGGGTAAATCACTGTAACTTTGCTCTGAAAAAGAATCATAAAAAACCATACAATTATTACTTTTCAGTGAGTTACTATGACAATAACATCGATAAAACGCGACTTGCTGTATGTGACTCGTTATCTAATTCAGTGATACAAACTAAGTACCCATATGACTGAAGCAGTCTCTACTTAGATAACGATATAGAAATTGAATTCTCATCTATAAGGACTAGCTGACTATGTACGCGCTAAGTAACTGTAAAATTTATACCGGTAGTGATGTTCTTACCGATCATGCGGTCATCATCGAAAACGATCTTATTCAATCTATTGTGCCGGTTTCTGAGCTACCTCAAAGCATCGAAGTAAAAGACCTTGCAGGCGCTAATCTAAGTCCAGGCTTTATCGATCTGCAGTTGAACGGTTGTGGCGGTGTAATGCTAAACGATGCAATTACCCCTAAAACCATGCAAATCATGCACCAGGCAAACCTCAAATCTGGCTGTACTAGCTTCCTGCCAACACTCATTACGTCATCTGATGAAGATATGCGAACTGCAATTGCCGCAGCTCGTGAGTACCACAACAAGTATCAAAATCAATCGCTTGGTTTACACCTCGAAGGTCCTTACCTTAACGTCGCGAAAAAAGGCATCCATAACGTCGATTTTATTCGCCCATCAGACGAAAGCATGATCGACCTTATCTGCGCAAACGCCGATATCGTAGCGAAAGTAACACTAGCACCTGAGCATAACGACCCAGAGCATATTGCGCGATTAAAGGCTGCTGGCATCGTGGTTTCAATTGGCCATACAAATGCAACCTACGCCGAAGCACGTAAAAGCTTTGAAGCAGGCATTACTTTTGCTACACACCTCTTTAATGCAATGACACCAATGGTTGGTCGTGAACCAGGAGTTGTTGGTGCAATTTACGATACTCCTGACGTATACGCTGGCATTATTGCTGATGGTTTTCACGTCGACTACGCAAACATCCGAATTGCTCATAAAATCAAAGGTGACAAGCTTGTTTTGGTGACGGATGCCACAGCTCCAGCAGGTGCTAACATTGATCACTTTATTTTTGTCGGTAAGAAAGTATATTACCGAGATGGTAAGTGTGTTGATGAAAATGGCACGCTAGGCGGCTCAGCTTTGACAATGATTGAAGCAGTTCAGAATTCAGTTGAGCACGCGGGGATCGCTTTAGACGAAGCTCTACGAATGGCCACGTTATACCCAGCAACAGCAATTGGTGTTGAGGATCGCCTTGGCCGAGTTCGAAAAGGGATGGTTGCAAACCTGACTATTTTCGATCGTGACTTTAAAGTAAAAGCGACGGTTGTTAACGGACAATACGAGCAAAATTAAGCATGAATGGCGGACAGATTGGTAATGTAGATTTAGTAAAACAGCTTAACAGCGCTGCGGTATATAGGCTGATTGATCAGCAAGGTCCTATCTCCCGTATTCAAGTCGCGGACGTGAGTCAGCTCGCGCCTGCTAGTGTTACCAAAATAACCCGCCAACTTTTAGAGCGCGGCCTTATTAAGGAGGTCGCCCAACAAGCTTCAACTGGTGGTCGTCGTGCGATCTCTTTGACTACTGAAGTCAAACCTTTTCATTCGATTGCCGTTCGCTTAGGTCGAGATTACGTACAGTTCAGTTTATACGATTTAGGTGGCACCGCGCTGGCAGAAGATCAGCATGAATTGCACTACACTAACCAAGCAGACTTAATCGCAGGGCTTATCGATTTATTAAAAGATTTCGTAAGCCGTTGCGAAGACAAAATTGATCAACTCATCGCTATCGGCATCACTTTACCGGGCCTTGTTAACCCAACAACTGGCGTGGTCGAATACATGCCTAATACCGATATCGATAATCTTGCTCTCGGTGAAATTGTTGGAGAGAAGTTTAATACAGCATGCTTTGTTGGCAACGACGTACGTGGCATGGCGTTGGCTGAGCACTACTTTGGAGCAAGCCAAGACTGCCAGGATTCTATTTTGGTTAGCGTCCACCGCGGTACTGGCGCAGGTATTATCGTTAACGGCCAGGTTTTTCTTGGTTTTAACCGCAACGTCGGTGAAATTGGTCATATCCAAATTGACCCGCTTGGTGAGCAATGCCAATGTGGAAACTTTGGCTGTTTAGAAACCGTAGCTGCAAACCCAGCGATTATTCAACGAGTGAAGCAACTGATTACTCAAGGATACGAATCAAGCTTAACCGACCTTGAAAACATCACAATTGAAGCGGTATGTCAGCACGCAATGAATGGTGATGAACTTGCGAAACAGAGTTTAGTGCGAGTGGGCAACCAGCTAGGTAAAGCGATTGCGATTACGGTTAACTTATTTAATCCACAGAAAATTGTAATTGCTGGCGATATTACTGCAGCACAAGATATTGTTTTCCCTGCAATTCAACGCAATGTAGAGAACCAATCTCTTAAAACTTTCCATAACGACCTCCCTATCGTGGCTTCTCACATTGATAAGCAGCCAACGATGGGCGCATTTGCGATGATTAAACGCGCTATGCTGAACGGAGTTTTGTTACAAAAGTTACTGGAAGACTAAGTTTATACAACCAATTGAGTTACAATCTCGGGCTGTGTTTTCACAGCCCGTTTTTGTATATCAGGAATACAGCTTAACAGTATGGAAATTATTCTAATTACAGCCGCTTTTTTAGCTGGTTTTATTGCGCTTAAATGCAGCCTCCCTCCCCTCGTTGGTTTTCTACTAGCTGGATTTGGCTTGCATGCATTTGGTTACCAAAGCAATGACGTTATCGTCACTCTCGCAGATCTTGGTGTTACTCTTCTTCTGTTTACTATTGGACTCAAACTCGATGTAAAAACCCTGCTGTCCAAAGAAATATGGGGAGGGGCAACCGCCCACAACATACTCTCTACCGCTTTTTTTGCCCTAGCGTTATCCGGCTTAAAACTACTGGGCTTGACTTCGCTAGCCAGTATGGACGGCAGCCAAATCCTGCTTTTAGCTTTTGCACTATCGTTCTCTAGTACCGTTTTTGCCGTAAAAGCATTGCAAGAAAAAGGCGAAATGAACGCGACCTACGGCACACTCGCGATCGGTATCTTGGTTATGCAAGATATTTTTGCCGTAGTATTCCTGACTGCTTCAACCGGAAAAGTCCCAGAATGGTATGCCATCGGTTTGTTCGCACTGCCTTTCCTTCGTCCTCTATTCTATAAGCTGCTCGATAAAGTTGGCCACGGCGAAATGCTAGTGCTATTCGGTATTTTCTTCGCGCTTGTTATCGGTGCTGGGCTATTCGAGTTGGTCGGGATGAAACCAGACTTGGGCGCGCTAATTTTAGGCATGCTACTCGCAGGTCACCCAAAAGCCTCAGAACTATCCAAGTCATTATTCAATATGAAGGAGCTCTTTTTAGTCTGCTTCTTTTTAAACATTGGTTTATCCGCCTCATTGAGCGTGAATGGCGTCGTTCTCGCCCTGCTATTTATCTTACTGCTACCAATCAAAGGACTCTTGTACTTCGTTACTATTAATCATTTTAAGTTTCGAGTACGTACCTCTTTGCTCGCCTCTTTATCACTATTTAACTACAGTGAGTTTGGTCTTATTGTTGCAGGGTTGGCCTATAAAATGGGCTGGATGCCAAGTGATATGCTTGCTGCGATTGCGGTTGCGGTGTCGGTATCCTTTGTAATTTCCGCGCCACTTAACCGCCTTAGCCATAAAATTTATCAACATTCAGGTAAGTGGCTGCAAGAGACAGCGGTAGAAAAGCTCAATCAACGCGACCAACTCATCAACCCAGGTCATGCCCAAGTATTGATCTTAGGTATGGGGCGTATTGGGACGGGCGCTTATGATGAGCTACGCTCACGCTATGGCAAAATTTCATTGGGTATAGAAATTCGTGAAGACGCTGCACATCATCATCGTTCAGAAGGAAGAAATGTTATTTCTGGTGATGCCACCGACCCGGATTTCTGGGAGCGAATTTTAGATACAGGTCATGTAAAACTGGTTCTGCTTGCAATGCCACATCATCAAGGTAACCAAACAGCACTTGAGCAGCTTAAACGCAGAAAATATAAGGGGCAAATTGCCGCTATCGCCGAATACCCAGATCAATTGGAAGGCTTACTTGAAAATGGCGTTGACGCAGCATTCAATATTTATAGTGAAGCTGGTAGCGGTTTTGCTCGACACGTCTGTAAACAACTTCAACCTAAATTCACACCAATTAAATAAGCAACAGCACTGATATTTTTCGGAAGGCTTTCTATTGATAGAAAGCCTTTTTTGTATAGTTTTTATACCAAACCTTGATCTCATTCACCAAAACAACGGTTGAGTTAAATATTTTCCATACAACAAGGCCTTTTATCATTTCTTTAATCACAAAACGTTGCTTTTTTTATTAGTAATGGCAAATTTAAACCATACCGATTAGAAATTGTTTAGTTTAGTAAGGATGTAGTATGTGTTCAGTATTTGGCATTTTAGACATTAAAAGCGATGCAGCCGCATTGCGCCCTATCGCATTAGAGATGTCGAAAAAACTTCGTCACCGTGGCCCAGACTGGTCTGGGATTTACTCTTCAGAGCGTGCTATTTTAGCGCACGAGCGCTTGGCGATTGTTGGTCTAAATAGTGGTGCACAGCCGCTATACAGCCCTGATAAGAAGCTCATCCTTGCCGTCAATGGTGAAATCTACAACCATAAAGAAATTCGTGCTCGTTACGAAGGAAAGTACGAATTTCAAACCGATTCAGACTGTGAAGTCATTCTTGCACTTTACCAAGATATGGGTGCAGATCTCCTTGAAGAACTAAACGGTATTTTCGCTTTTGTGCTCTACGACGAAGAAAAAGATGAGTATTTAGTCGGACGTGACCATATTGGTATTATCCCTCTTTATCAAGGTCACGATGAGCATGGTAACTACTATGTGGCATCAGAGATGAAGGCTCTTGTTCCAGTATGTAAAACAGTAAGTGAATTCCCTCCTGGTAGCTATTACAGCTCTAAAGATACTGAGCCAACACGTTACTATGTTCGTGACTGGAACGAGTACGCAGCAGTACAAGGTAACAGCACTAGCAAAGAAGAATTGACTGAAGCGCTAGAAGCGGCTGTTAAACGCCAACTAATGACTGACGTGCCTTACGGTGTACTTCTTTCGGGCGGTCTAGATTCTTCTATTACATCTGCGGTAGCAAAACGCTTTGCAGCGATGCGTATTGAAGATGATGAAAAGTCTGAAGCTTGGTGGCCTCAACTGCACTCTTTTGCTGTTGGCCTAGAAGGCGCGCCTGACCTGAAAGCCGCTCGCGAAGTTGCCGACCAAATTGGTACCGTTCACCACGAAATGACGTACACGATTCAAGAAGGTTTGGACGCGATTCGTGACGTGATTTACCACATTGAAACGTATGACGTGACGACTATCCGCGCATCAACACCTATGTTCTTAATGGGTCGTAAGATCAAAGCGATGGGTATCAAGATGGTATTGTCTGGTGAGGGCGCTGACGAAATCTTTGGTGGCTACCTTTACTTCCACAAAGCGCCAAACGCGAAAGAGTTCCACGAGGAGACTGTGCGTAAACTGCTTGCTCTGAACATGTTCGACTGTGCTCGTGCTAACAAGTCGCTGGCAGCATGGGGAGTTGAAGGACGCGTACCTTTCCTAGATAAAGAGTTCATTGATGTAGCAATGCGCTTGAACCCAGCAGACAAGATGTGTGGCAACGGTAAAATGGAGAAACACATCCTTCGTGAGTGCTTCGAGCACTACCTGCCAGAATCGATCGCATGGCGTCAAAAAGAGCAGTTCTCTGATGGCGTTGGCTACAGCTGGATCGATACGCTGAAAGAAGTAGCAGAACAGAAAGTGACAGACCAGCAGATGGAAACAGCTCAATATCGATTCCCATACAACACGCCAACGACAAAAGAAGGCTACGTGTACCGTGAAATCTTTGAAGAGTTATTCCCACTTCCATCAGCAGCAGAGTGTGTACCAGGAGGCCCTTCAGTAGCGTGTTCTTCAGCGAAGGCGATTGAATGGGATGAATCGTTCCAAAACTGTGTTGACCCATCAGGTCGTGCAGTACAGACCGTTCACAACGACTCATACTAATTCTCTACGATAAAGATAAGGGTTGGTTCGTCCAACCCTTTTAAAACAGACAAAAAATTAGATACGATCAAAAAGAGGTGCTTTTGCACCTCTTTTTATGTTTGATGGAATTAGGCTATTTTAAATCTAAATCACTATTGTCTATGCTGACAGGCACACGCTTGGTGATCATCTGAACTAGCATAATTGAGCGTTTCTCACCATCTTGTTCTTGGAAGATGGCATCTATGCCCGCAAATTGACCGCTTTTAACTCTAATTTGATCGCCTGGTTTTGGCATGCATTCAGAAACGGTATTGTCATTACAACACTTTTCTAGCTGCATCAATTCGAAGACCAAGTCACCTTGAACTTCTTTCGGTTGAGCACCAAAACGCACAAAGTCAACAACACCTCGAGTAGAGCGGACTGAGGTGAAGTTTGGCCCTTGCTCATAATCAAAGTAAGCGAATACGTAACAAGGAAACAGCGGTTCCTCGACTTTTTGTCTTTTACCGCGCAAAATCTTCTCAACTTCTACAGTTGGATAAAAGCACTCTACACCTTGGTTTTCAAGGTGTTGTTTCGCCCTAACCTGCTCCCCACGTTTACAATAAAGTAGATACCAACGTTTCATCTTTTTACTAGCCAATTCTATTTTGTTTTTATCCTAGCATTAAGCCAAAGTTGAGTCATTGATATTCAGTTTATCTATAAAAGTATGATTATACATCGCTCGCATTAACGAAATTTTTCAGCAACTTACGACAAAGAAGTCCATAGGCAAAAATGGAAATTAAGTTTGTAACACAACCAATACACCATCATATAATCTGCAAATCTAATCAAAAACAGCCACTTAACAAACAAAAATAGTTGAATGGCAAAATTTTATTATTTGTCACTCGTTGAATTGCATTGTATACGTAGAAGTCGTTAAAAAATGTAATAACTATTATTAGAAGAGCTTATGTCAAACCAACATCAATATTTTGGTCATCCACGTGGCCTGTTCTTATTGTTCGGTACTGAACTGTGGGAACGCTTTTCTTACTACGCAATGCGTGCCATTCTCGTGCTTTACCTCACCGATACAACAATGAACGGCGGCCTTGGCTGGTCAACCAAAGACGCATTAGACCTATACGGCATATACACAGGGCTTGTGTATATCACGCCTCTTATTGGTGGATACCTAGCAGATAACTATTTAGGTCAACGTCGCTCAATTTTGCTTGGTGGCGCGTTAATGGCCATCGGCCAGTTTACTCTTGCACTTCCTGCTGATGCTTTAGGTATTGGTTCGCTACACAGTTTCTATTTAGGCCTTGGTTTACTTATCACTGGTAACGGTCTCTTTAAGCCAAATATCTCAACCATGGTTGGCGACCTTTATCAAGAAGGTGACAACCGTCGTGACGGCGCATTCACTATCTTTTATATGGGTATCAACTTAGGTGCATTACTTGCCGGCGTCGTTTCTGGCTCTGTGACAACCTCTTACGGTTGGAAAGCAGGCTTTGTTGCCGCTGGTGTGGGTATGCTGGTTAGCCTAGTGATGCAAATGGTACTGGCTCAATCATGGCTTGGTGATATTGGTCGCGAACCAGCGGCGAAACGAGATCTAAACAACAAAAACGCCACCACGAAGCAGCCACTCACCAAAGAAGAAGTGAATCGACTAAAAGTAATTCTGGTCATGAGCTTATTCACTATTGTCTTCTGGGCAGGCTTTGAACAAGCTGGTGGTCTGATGAACATCTACACTCAACAATATACTGATCGCATGATTGGTGGTTTCGAAGTTCCTGCTGCGTGGTTCCAATCACTAAACCCATTTTTCATTATTACTCTAGCGCCAGTTCTGGCTGTCCTTTGGGTAAAATTGGGTAAACGTGAACCTACTTCGCCAGTGAAATTTGCGATGGCACTATTTTTCTTGGCGATTGGTTTCCTTTGTATGGTTGGCGCAGTGCTAGAACAAGGTGGAGATACAACAGTAAAAACATCGATGTTATGGTTGGTCGGCGCTTTCTTCTTCCACACATTAGGCGAGCTGTGTTTATCACCAATTGGTCTTTCATTGGTGACTAAATTAGCACCGCTTCGCTTAGCTTCACTTATGATGGGGGCATGGTTTGGCTGTAATGCGATTGCTAACTATGTTGCGGGCTATGTGGGCTCTCACGTAGGCGAGTTAGGCGCTATGGCTATCTTTAGTGGTATTGCGGTCAGCGCAACCGTAAGTGGCGTAATTTTGCTCCTATTCTCTAATACACTCGTTCGCTGGATGCATGGCGCTGAAAATACGCACAGCACGGCAGAGCAAGTAGAAGAGCAGCAAGTACAAGTTGCTTGATCGCTCAACTAAACGTAGAAAGGGTCGCTATTGCGACCCTTTTTTGTATCTAAAGTTTAGATTGAACTAACTCAACCATCATCTCGATATGAAGTTCACTATCGTTCAAACAAGGGATGTAGGTAAAGTTTTCGCCACCAGCTTCAAGGAAAATCTCTTTACACTCTTCAGAGATCTCTTCCAACGTCTCTAAACAATCTGACGAAAATGCAGGGGTCACAACATTAATATTTTTCACACCCTTTGCAGGAAGTGCTTCTAGGGTCTTATCGGTATAAGGTTGAAGCCACTCTTCTCTCCCAAATCGGGACTGATACGTCATGCCAATTTGTTGTTCGCTTAAACCTAACGCTTCCCCAAGCAAGCGAGTCGTCTCTTCACAATGCTGTGGGTAAACATCACCATTGTCAGCATAGCGTTTTGGAATACCATGATAAGAACACAGCAGGTAATCTCCCTGACCATTCTTTTGCCAATGTTCACGAACTGAATGCGCTAACGCTTCAATATATTTCGGGTGATTGTAATAATCACGAATAAAGCTAAAGCCTGGCATCACAGGCAGGTTCTTAAATGCTTTAGTGATTCCGTCAGAAACCGCTGCCGTTGTTGTGCCCGAGTATTGCGGATACAACGGTAAAACAATGACTTCATCAACGCCTTGCGCCAATAGGGCTTCAAAGCCTGATTGCAAACTTGGGTTACCATACGTCATACCAAGTTCTACAGGTATATCAAGCTTTTGTGCTAACTTTTCCGTTTGGCGTTTAGAGTACACCATCAACGGCGAGCCCTCTTCCATCCATACTGATTGATAGAGTTTGGCAACTTTAGGAGCTCGGATAGGAAGGATAACGCCGTGCAATAGTGGACACCAAAGCCATCGAGTCATGTCTACCACTCGGTGATCATGAAGAAACTGACTTAAAAAGCGCTTTACGGCAGGAGCGGTTGGTGCGTCAGGAGTTCCCAGGTTAACTAGGAGTACACCCTGTTTATTATTCTCTTTCATAACATCCTATTCATGGTAAACGGCTTGGTTCATATATTTAAGTAACCTCGAAGTAACGAATAGCCGAGCTGAAGTTAATTAGATATATGTTTACGAGTAAACTAAAAAAAGCGACCACTTGGGCCGCTTTCAATATATCAAAATATTAAATTTTTGACTTCAGCAAATTAAGATAGTGCTTTCTCGATATCCGCACTAACTTCAGCTACTTGCTTAGTACCATCAAACTTAAGGTACTTAGTCTTGCCTGCTTCAGCTTCTTTGCCGTAGTAGTTGATTAGCGGTGCAGTTTGCTCGTGGTAAACACCTAGACGAGCACGTACTGTTTCTTCTTTGTCGTCATCACGAACAACAAGATCTTCACCAGTTACATCATCTTTACCTTCCACTTTAGGCGGGTTGTAAACCACGTGGTAAGTACGACCAGAAGGAAGGTGAGCACGACGACCAGCCATACGCTCAACAATTACATCGTCTGCAACGTCAAATTCGATAACGTAGTCTACGTCTACGCCCATTTCTTTTAGGCCGTCAGCTTGAGGGATAGTACGTGGGAAACCATCTAGTAGGAAACCGTTTGCACAGTCTTCTTGAGCGATGCGCTCTTTGATAAGACCAAGGATGATTTCATCAGAAACTAGCTGACCAGCGTCAATAACAGCTTTGGCTTGTTTACCAAGCTCTGTACCTGCTTTGATAGCAGCACGAAGCATATCACCAGTAGAGATTTGTGGAATACCGTATTTTTCCATGATGAAGTTTGCTTGTGTGCCTTTACCTGCACCTGGAGCACCTAGAAGAATGATGCGCATGATTTATCCTCTTTAATATTTAAGATTTATACCGAAGCTCACAATAGCTGACCTCTTAGACATCAAACCTGAGAAGCACCTGCAACGATAAGTTTCGGTATAACGTATATAGGCGAGCAAAAATACACGCCTTATTACTCACATTCAAGTCGCAGATTCTATCACAGGTTCTCTGAGCAAAGAGTGTATTAAGACTAAAGAATGTTAACAGTACCCTCTTTCACGCCCTATTGATTATTAACTCAGCACTTGAGATGCAAAATTTTGCGACAACAAACAAAAAGCTCGCGAAATGCGAGCTTTTTGATTTGCAGAGGTTATTACACCTTAGTCAAAAGTTGATTAACGGCTCCTAAGAACTCTGTTGGATCCTCAATAGAGCCTCGCTCCGCTAGCATTGCCTGACCAAGCAGAACTTCAACCCAGCGACCAAACGCTTCTTCATCGGCTTCGTCAGCCATACGCTTAACCAATTCGTGCTCAGGGTTTAGCTCAAAGATGTATTTCACTTCCGGCACAGCTTGACCAGCTGCCGCAAGAAGCTTCGCCATTTGAGTGCCCATTTCGTAATCGTCCGTTACCACAACAGCAGGCGTGGATGCGAGTTTGAAGGTCGTACGAACTTCTTTCACACGATCGCCTAGGTAAGACTTCGTGCGCTCTACAACCGACTTAAACTCTTCTTCGGTTTCTTTTTGCTTCTCTTTTTCTGCTTCATCTTCAAACTGACTTAGATCAAGCCCAGCCTTAGTGATTGACTGGAACTGTTTACCATCAAACTCAGTTAAGTAGTTCATCAGCCACTCATCAATGCGGTCGTACATCAAGATAACTTCAATGCCTTTCGCTTTGAACTGTTCTAAGTGAGGGCTGTTTTTCGCAGCTGCATAGCTGTCTGCCGTCAAGTAGTAGATCTTATCTTGACCTTCTTTCATGCGCTCAACGTAAGACGCCAAGCCCACAGTTTGCTCAGAAGAATCCACTTCAGTTGAAGCAAAGCGCAATAAACCTGCAACTTTCTCTTTGTTTGCAAAGTCCTCCGCAGGGCCCTCTTTCATCACAAGACCAAACTCTTTCCAGAATGATTGGTATTTCTCTTCGTCATTCTTGGCCATACGCTCGAGCATCGTTAGCACGCGCTTAGTACAAGCATTACGTAGAGACTGAGTCACTTTATTGTCTTGTAAAATCTCACGCGATACGTTTAGCGGTAAATCGTTTGAGTCTATTAAACCACGTACGAAGCGTAAGTATGACGGCATAAATTGCTCTGCATCGTCCATAATGAATACGCGCTGTACGTACAGTTTCAAGCCTGATTTGTGGTCGCGGTTCATCATATCCCAAGGTGCTTTCGATGGGATGTATAGTAAGCTCGTGTAGTCGTTTTTACCTTCTACACGGTTATGACTCCAGACCAAGGGATCGGCAAAGTCATGTGATACGTGCTTGTAGAACTCTTGATACTCTTCTTCTGAAATATCAGATTTGTTACGCGTCCACAGTGCTTGGGCTTTGTTGATTTGCTCCCACTTTTTCTCATCTGTTTCCTTGCCTTCGTCATCACGAACGACAGTTTGGATTGAAACAGGAATGCCGATGTGATCAGAGTACTTACTGATAACGTCACGTAGACGCCACTCATTCAAAAACTCTTTACCCTCTTCACGCATATGAAGAATGATGTCGGTACCACGTGACTCTTTGGTAATGTTTTCGATGGTGTACTCACCTTCACCCGCTGAGTGCCATTGTACCGCTTCATCAGCGGCTAGACCCGCAGCGCGAGTGCGCACGGTAACGGCGTCAGCAACGATAAATGCCGAGTAGAAACCAACACCAAACTGACCAATAAGCTGAGAGTCTTTGCTCTGCTCTTCAGATAGCTTTGAGAAAAACTCGGCTGTTCCAGATTTTGCGATTGTACCTAAGTGCTCAATCACATCATCACGGCTCATACCGATACCGTTATCAGAAATGGTTAAGGTATTTGCGCTTTCATCAAACGACAGTTTCACGCAAAGGTCTGCATTACCTTCGTATAGATCTGGGTTAGATAACGCCTGAAAGCGCAGTTTGTCTGATGCATCTGATGCGTTAGAGATCAGCTCGCGCAAAAAGATCTCTTTATTTGAATAAAGAGAATGGATCATTAAATGCAGTAGTTGTTTTACTTCTGATTGAAAACCACGAGTTTCTTTATTTTGAGATACGGTTTCGCTCATGTGTGCTCCATAACATCTAAACTAATTGGCTTTTTCATAGGGACAAGTTTGTGACTTTCCCCTTGAAATCACCTTACCGAGATGTCATTTAACATGTGGCTGACAAATGTAAATTCAAGGTCAATATTGCTAAAAACGGTGTTTTTTTAGAAAATTTTAATTATCCTACCCGTCTAAAAGCATCTAAAATGTCGTGCGCACTCCAAGCGCCCCGGTAATTTTGTGACATAAATCACCATAATTACAACATCATCCATCTAAGAAGAACTAAATGACTAACATTGGCACCAAATTTCTACTTGCTCAAAGGTTCACCTTTGATCCAAATAGTAATTCGCTCGCTGACCAACAAAACGGCAACGACGTTGTACGATTAGGAAGCAACGAAAGCCGTATACTTCTGATGTTGGCAGAGAGACCAAACGAAGTTTTAACCCGTAACGAGCTTCACGAGTTTGTTTGGCGTGAGCAAGGTTTTGAGGTGGATGACTCAAGCCTGACTCAAGCGATTTCTACTCTGCGTAAGATGTTGAAGGATTCAACAAAATCTCCAGAGTTTGTTAAAACGGTACCTAAACGTGGCTACCAACTCATTTGTTCAGTGGAACGCTTGAGCCCATTTTCTACTGACTCTAACACTGACGCTGAAGAAACCGCTTCTGAACAAGAAGCGCCAGCAGTGGAGTTAGAAGCGAGCGATATGCTACCGACAGAGGTAGTGACCGATACTACTGCTGATATTGAGCCTCAAGTAGAGCCGACTAAAACTCAGCCGAAGCCAGCATCTAACACGATTAACTGGCTACCGCGTGTCATTATCTTTTTGTCTCTGCTGCTTCCTGTTTGCGTATTGTTATTCACGAACCCTGCGGAATCCCAATTCCGTCAGATTGGTGAGTATCAAAATGTACCAGTGATGACACCTGTAAATCACCCTCAAATCAACAACTGGTTGCCCTCAATAGAGCAATGCATTGAGCGCTACGTGAAGCACCATGCAGAAGACTCGTTGCCAGTGGAAGTGATTGCCACTGGCGGACAAAATAACCAGCTGATTCTGAACTACATTCATGACAGTAACCACTCTTACGAGAACGTAACACTGCGTATTTTCGCAGGTCAAAACGATCCAACAGACATCTGTAAATAAAGGAGGCCAATATGAAGATTAAATTAGCATCTGCGGTTTTGGCCGTATCCGTTCTTTTCAGTAGTTGGTTGTATTGGGGAAGTGACCTAAAAGTGGAGCAGCTCCTCACAGCAAACGAATGGCAGTCGACCATGGTGACAGTCATTACAGACAGCTTGCCTGACGATACTGTCGGCCCACTACGCCGAGTTAATGTTGAATCAAACGTGAAATATCTCCCTAATGGTGACTATATTCGCGTAGCAAATATAAAACTATTCGCTCAAGGTTCAACCGCAGAATCAACGATAAATATCTCGGAAAAAGGCCGCTGGGAAGTAAGTGACAACTATTTGTTGGTCTCGCCTTCGGAGTTTAAAGATATTTCATCTTCTCAATCAAAAGACTTTTCCGAAGCACAGCTACGTTTGATTACTCAAATTTTTAAGCTAGATGCGGAGCAAAGTCGTCGTATTGACGTCGTGAACGAAAAAACACTCTTGCTCACTAGCTTGAACCACGGTTCTTCGGTACTGTTTAAAAACTAATTTTGATTGGATGATAAGGGGGCAAGACGCCCCCTTTGTTTTGCTTATGGATTGGCTAGATACCACTACTCTCTTTTTCGGTTCACTAATCGCCAACACGCTGGCTTCACTTTCTGGTGGCGGAGCAGGCTTGCTTCAATTCCCTTTACTCATCTTTCTCGGCTTACCGTTCTCCGTTGCGCTAGGCACACATAAGGTGGCTTCGGTCGCTTTAGGCTTAGGCGCAGCAAGCACGCATTTGAGATCAGGCACTATTAAATGGAAAATCGCGCTCTACCTTATCTTGTCCGGTAGTATTGGCGTGATTTTAGGGGCTAACTTAATTGTACAGATCCCTGATGGTATCGCGGAAAAGATGCTCGGCACGATGATCCTAGCGCTAGGTATCTACTCGCGATTTAAGACATCGCTAGGCCAAGCTGAAGTAATACGTAACCGTCATCCTATCGGTTGGGTTATTGGTGGAATTGGCTTACTGTTTATCGGCATCATCAACGGATCTCTTACCGCAGGTTCTGGTTTGCTCGTGACACTATTTTTGGTGCGCTGGTTTGGTTACGACTACAAACAAGCCGTTGCTTACACCATGATTTGTGTCGGCCTGTTTTGGAATGGCATTGGAGGCATTGCCGTCGTACAGGCAGGGGCCCCTATTCACTGGGCTTGGATGCCTGTTTTATTGTTAAGCTCATTTCTAGGCGGCAGTTTAGGCGCATGGGCCGCGACTCGATACAGTAACAGAGTGATTAAAGTTGCATTCGAAATTCTCACGTTTGCCGTGGGCATCAAGTTGCTGGTTTAAAAAGATTAAAAGGAAAGTTTCATGGATAAAGCAATCATTGATATTTATTACTGCCGCCAGTGCAACTGGATGTTGCGTTCAACTTGGCTATCGCAAGAATTACTGCATACTTTTAGTGAAGAAATAGAAACAATCAGCTTACACCCAGACACAGGTGGTCGCTTCGAAATTTTCTGTAATGGCCAGCAAATTTGGGAACGGAAAAAAGACAGCGGCTTTCCTGAAGCCAAGGTGCTAAAACAGCGCGTTAGAGACATTATCGACCCAGAACGCGATTTAGGACATTCAGACACAAAATAGGGAGCAATTCGCTCCCTATTTTTTTACTTAGTAAAACCGTTAAATCATGGTTTGTGCTAATACTTCGCCTTCTGGCGTTTTTACCGTTAGCTTATTGTCTTCTAGAGTACCAAAGCTTCTCGGTAAGCCATTACGTGGGAATGTCATCGAGCCTGGGTTGAATATAATGGCTCCATCTTGCATCTCTGCGACGGGAACATGTGTATGACCGTGGGCGATGATATCACCTTCACGTAGTGGCGGCCGTTTTTCAGAGTTGTACAAGTGACCATGAGTCAAAAAGATTCTCTTGCCAGATTCAAGTAGCACCCATGAGTAATCCATCATCATTGGAAACTTCAATAGCATTTGGTCCACTTCACTATCACAGTTGCCACGTACAGAAATAATTTGATCACTGTATTGGTTCAATAAGTCTGCTACCTGTGGAGGGTTGTAGCCTTCCGGAATAGGGTTTCGCGGCCCATGGTTTAGCGTATCTCCTAGCAAAATCAGGTGGTGCGCACCAGAGGCCAGAAATAGCTCAATGGTTTCTTTAGTTGCTGGCAAAGAGCCATGCAGGTCTGAGGCAAAAAATAGTTTCACGACATTGTCTCCTCAAAAAGTATGAGGTCATTCTACGGCATTTTTTTAGCAGCTCAACCTACGACGGTTTGAATACTACTGATAGCGCAATGATTCAATGACCATAGGCAAAACATAGAACCATGCTGCATACGCTGTTCCAACCAACACCAGTATCCAAAACACCATCGACATAAACTTTGATTTGGCTAGATGGTGCAGCGGATCGGGCTCTCCGCATCCTGGACATGCATGAGCGCGTTTTGAGATTTGTTTCTCACACACGGGGCAAGAGACTAAAGGCATGATACAGATTCCTCGACATTAGGCTTAGGGCGCAAAGAATAATGGTGAATTAACACATATGCAACCTAACATATATTAAATATTTTAGTTCTTTGTAACAGTCGCTGACTTGAGAAAAAATTCGTTGATTTTTCATTTATATCAACCTATTACACTTCTTCTCGCACCATACCGTTGATGACAATATTGTTATAACTCACCATCCCAATGACCTCGCCACTTTCAATGACCGGCGCTCTGCTTATGCCAAATCGCTCAAACAAACGTGCACAATATTTTACGTTCATATCTGGTTCGACACACAAAGCGGGCTTGGTCATGATTTCATAAATATTTGTGCGCTGAGGAGAACGATTATTCGCCAGCACCTTTTTGGCGATATCATTCATCAACACGATGCCATATTCATCATTATCATCTCGCTTTTTCACCACCAGCGCTTTGACTTGGTATTTTTTCGCTAGCGTTATGCCTTCGTATACGGTCATCAGTCCATCAACCATTACATACGTTGCCGCCATAACATCTCGAACTCTAATTATCGTTTGATCACTCATAATTCATCCTCGACTACTTTGGTCAATGTCTCGACTTGATGCGCGACACCGACTGCATCTTCAATATCGATCTGAATAGCAATCCCCTGTCCCGACTCTCTGTCAAATTCACCAACCTCATTAATGGTCTCTAATATGTGTCGAGATAGATGTTCCTCGACCACAAACAGCAGCACATCTTTTTGCACTTCTAGCGTTAAACCAAAAAACGTTCGCTTTTGATTTAAACCTTGCCCGCGAGCATTGTTAATCACTGTTGCACCGGTCGCACCAGCATCGCGTGCAGCGTCCAACACCTTGTCTGTTTTGCTGTCTTCAACAAACGCAAGTATCAATTTAAAGCGCATTTTCTTCTTCCTCCGAGACGTTTTTATTCAGCCACTGGGTTATTTGCGCATAGCCCATCACAGAGATCATAGGAAATAGACTGGCAAACGCGATCAAGCCAAAGCCATCAATCATTGGGTTTCTTCCAGGGACGGTCGAAGCGAGCCCTAACCCTAATGCAGTTACAAGTGGGACAGTGACGGTAGAAGTTGTTACGCCTCCAGAATCGTAGGCGAGTGGAACAATAAGCTTAGGAGCGTAAAACGTTTGAATCACAACGACGATGTAACCCGCGATGATGTAATAATGAATGGGATCGCCCACGACAATCCGGTAACTACCTAATGCAATACCAATTGCCACCCCAAACGCAACGGCTACGCGCAAGCCGTTAATACTGATACTGCCTCCAGAGACTTGGTTTGCTTTTATCGCTACAGCGATTAAAGAAGGCTCTGCAATCGTGGTACTAAAGCCTATAAAAAAGGCGAAGGTGTAAACCCAATAATAGTCGACCCACATTAAGGCTTTCCCTACCGATACTTTAAACTCTTGTAAAAACTCCGGCGCCGTTAATTGCACAGCCATCGTCTCCCCAAGTGGAAACAATGCCATTTCTAATCCAAGTAAAAAAAGAGCTAGCCCGAGAATCACATAAACGAACCCAAGCAAAACTTTCTTAAGGTTGCTAACAGGACGCCTTAAAACCGCTAACTGAAAACCAAAAATAATGCTGGCGATGGGAACGACGTCTCGAACGGTCGATAATAAAGTGTCTAGGAAATGATCAATTGAAATCATGTTACGACCATTCCGTAAACCATCACAAACATCATCGGTAACAGCGAGGCAAAAGCGATTAAACCAAAGCCATCCACCATAGGGTTGCGCCCTTTAATAGAAGACGCTAGACCGACGCCCAGTGCAGTGACCAAAGGTACTGTTATGGTGGACGTGGTTACACCTCCGGAATCGTAAGCAACGCCAATAATGGCTTCAGGTGCAAACCACGTCAGTATTACAACGCCGACGTAGCCGCCGATGATCATGTAATGAATTGGCCACCCTTTTAAGATACGCAAAACGCCAATAACGATAGCGATCCCCACAGAAAGTGCCACCGTTACTCGTAGCCCTTGTCCATAATCCTGCATGGACTGCTCTGAGTTAGCGATCATTCCGCCCTCTGCCGCAACTTCTGAGGCTTCTTCCGCTACCGCGGTCAATGCAGGTTCAGCTATCGTGGTGCCAAACCCCAAACAAAACGCAAAGACTAATAACCAAAACACGCTGCCTTTTTTTGCAAAGGCTTGAGCCATACTCTCTCCGATAGGAAAAAGACCAAGTTCTAGGCCAAAGATAAAAAAGGTTAATCCTAAAACGACAAGCAACAAGCCAAAAAGAATGGAGACCAGGTTGGGCAGCGGCTCTTGCAAAACGACTAATTGAAAAAAAGTGATAACAATGATGATGGGTAATAAGTCACGAGCACTATTGAGGAGCGCTCGAAAAAGCGCAACAAATGCTTCCATGCCTATCCTCCTTGATTATGCAAACTGATTACGCTCGTTCCAATGAGCGATAACTTTTAGTCTGGCATAGATTTCACTCTTCTACCGTGAATGCACTAGCGCCATCTATAACATTTAGTTACATATTTTCTAATATGTGAAGTTAATAGCCTCTCTGTCAGCTTGTCACTATCCCAGAAATAATGGTGTTGAGATGATCAAGCTAAGCACAAAACGACTATAATGTTCTAATACGTGTACATTCAAAGAGATAACATGAAGATATTACTCACAGGTGGCACTGGGTTTATTGGCTCGGAGTTGCTCAAGCTGCTATCAACTCACCAGGTTATGCTACTTACACGCTCTCCAGAGCGAGCAAAACAACGCCTACAGCATGCTGATCTGGGTAATATCGAATACCTTGACTCGCTCGAGTCGTTCGCCGATCTCAATCACGTTGATGCCGTCATTAATCTTGCAGGTGAGCGTATTGCGGATAAAAGGTGGACCAGCGAGCAAAAAGAAAAAATCTGCAAAAGTCGTTGGAAAATTACCGAGCAAATTGTTGAGCTGATCCACGCTAGTACCGAACCTCCTTCTGTTTTTATTAGTGGCTCGGCAGTTGGCTACTATGGTGATCAACAAGATCATCCGTTTGATGAGTGCTTACATGTTAATAGCGACGGCTTTCCTCACGAGGTATGTGCAAAGTGGGAGCAAATAGCCAAGCGCGCAGAGTCGGAACAAACTCGGGTTTGTCTAATGAGAACTGGCGTGGTACTCGGCCTTAATGGTGGTGCGTTGGCAAAGATGCTATTACCTTACAAGCTTGGCGTAGGCGGCCCACTTGGGAACGGTAATCAGTACATGCCTTGGATTCACATCCTAGATATGGTCCGCGCCATCATGTACTTGCTTGAAACACCACATGCCCACGGTGCATTCAATATGTGCGCGCCCCACCCTGTGACTAATCGTATATTCAGCGGCACACTAGCTAAAACGCTAAAACGTCCGCATATCTTGTTCACGCCTAAATGGGCGATGGAACTCCTAATGGGAGAATCTTCCTGCTTGTTGTTTGATAGCATGAGAGCCAAACCCAAAAAACTCACCGAACTGGGCTTTAAATTTAGCTACTCCAGAATAGAGCCAGCACTCAAGCACTTGCTTCATGAACGGAGCTGATGAATGATGGCTCTAATCAATGTTTCTGAGTCTTAAATTAAATTATGAAAAAATCGATTCTCATTACGGGTTGTTCAACCGGCATCGGTTACGTGTGCGCTCACGCCCTACAAAACAAGGGATTTAATGTCATTGCATCTTGTAGGAAAGAACAAGATGTCCAGCGCCTAATTAATGAAGGGCTAACCTGCATCAATCTAGACCTAAACAGCCCAGAAAGCATTTCTTCGGGCGTGAAGCAAGCGCTAGAGTTAGCAGAAGGTAAGCTTTACGCAGTGTTCAATAATGGTGCCTATGGTCAGCCCGGAGCACTGGAAGACTTACCCACCGAGGCTCTTCAAGATCAATTTCAGACCAACTTTTTTGGTTGGCACCAGTTGGTCAGAGAAGTGCTTCCTCATATGCGCCTGCAAGGCGAAGGACGCATCATACAAAACAGTTCTGTTCTTGGTTTTGCCGCAATGAAATACCGTGGTGCCTATAATGCATCAAAATTTGCCTTAGAAGGCTGGACAGATACGCTCAGGCTAGAGCTTGCGGATACGAATATCAAAGTGGCATTGATAGAACCAGGACCGATCGAAACTCAATTTAGAAACAATGCATTACGAGCCTTTGAGAAGTGGGTTGATATTGAATCTAGCCCCCATCGTCATGCTTATGAAGGACAAAGAGAGCGACTCAACAACGACAAGTCTAATAATCGATTTGTTTTGCCTGCAGAGTCTTGCATCGCACCAGTTCTTCATGCATTAACTAGCGTTTCACCGAAAATTCGTTATCGAATTACTACACCGACTAAATTATTCGCAGTCTTGAAAAGACTATTACCAACCCATGTACTTGATAAAATTTTGCGACAGGCTGCATAAAAAAGTTTTGTCGAAATGTAATTTCACCGTAACAATGTGATGTCATTATGAACATGTAGGTTAAAAAAACCTCAACTAAACGAATCAATTTCTACGCAATTCAGCGGGGATTCTTTCGCCCAAAGTGATTGAGTTGCTTAGATTTGGTATCGCCACCCATTACGTTTTGTAGCAATGTTTATACTACTGCGAGGCAACAATGACATTAAATCAGCTTAACTGGCTTAGTGTGGGTGTAGTGTTGACCATGTTCATCCTATTTTGATACCGCACTAACAAATAGCATTAGAATTGCGCTGCTTCGGCAGCGTTTTCTTTTTATCTAACACCTGAGCAGCAATAACCTCACTCTATTACCTCACGTTTTCTCAAAATAGAATGATTCATTATTGGTGGTGAATGTCGCTTGAATTTCACCTAAATCAACTCCATATCTAATATCAACGACAAGACACAAGGCAAGGATACTCTGATGCAATCCCCATTTATCGTTGAGATAACAGAACAGAACTTTCGCGAAACGCTTGAAGGATCAATGAACACGCCCGTTTTGATCCACTTTTGGGCCAACGCTCAGCCAGAAAGCGCACAGATACTCCCTGAGTTGCAATCTCTTGCTCAACAGTACAACGGTGCATTTACGCTTGCTCTACTAAATTGTGAAGATCAGCCCGCTTTAGCGTCTCAATTTGGCGTGCAAGTATTGCCAACTATCGCGCTGTTTATAAATGGTCAAGCCGTCGATGGTCTGGGAGGCCCCCAGCCAATTGATGCCATTGCTACCATGCTACAAAAGCATTTGCCAAGCCCAGATGAACAACTATTAAAACAAGTCAGTGAACTTCTTCAGCAAGGTGAGCATGCTCAGGCTTTGAGCATCATCCACACTTTGCCGCCAGAGCTGCAAGAGCGTGGTGATGTGAAACTCGCGATGGCTGATTGTTTGCTAGAAACCAAACAATTTGATATTGCCCAAGAACTACTGAACGCTATCCCTCTCGAGTATCAAGATAACTACTACAAGAGCCTAATAGCCAAGCTCGAGCTGCATTTGCAGGCTGCAGATAGCCCTGAGTTACAGCGACTAGAACAAGCATACGCAGCAGACATGGCAAACTTCGAACTCGCTTGTGAATTGGCGGTACAATACAACCAAGTTGGTCGGGATGAAGAAGCGTTGGAACTGCTGTGGAATATTCTTAAAAAAGACTTGGGCGCCCAAGACGGTGACGTGAAGAAGACTTTTATGGATATTCTCAGTGCGCTAGGTCAAGGTAACGCATTAGCAAGCAAATATCGTCGCCAGCTTTACTCAATTTTGTACTAAGCGCCGCATTCTTCTAAGAATAAGACAACAAAGGCCGGGATTTCCGGCCTTTGTTTTTTGTTAGAAGTCGCTATACAACGTTGGTGCTGCTGGCGGATACTCTATTGGTTGCCAACGATCATTAAAGGTGTACTTGGCATAAAGCATGAAATGGTTTGGTGTATAAAACTCAGAACGTTGTACATCGACTAACGCACCAAGATACCAACGTTTGCTGACTCGCTTTTCCACCGCCGCTTGCAACGACGTACCAAAACCACCACCTTTGTCTGACTCCGCTACTGTCGATAAGTATGGCGCGTCTTCCTTAGTCCAAGAGTTAGAGACGGATGCACTCAATTGATATGACCAAGAACTGTTGTATCGGCCATAAAAGTTGATAGGTAAAGACACCGAGAAGTAACTTTGCGGGCTGTAGTAGCCACCGTGACCTAGCGTGTACTCACCCAGATTTTTGTCGTAATCAAGGTACATTAAGTTCGTACCTATACTTAAACGCTGGTCATCCGTTGCAATTAACTTGTAGTACGCTCCACCTAGCACGCCTAAACGAGTGTTGTCCTCAACCTTTTCACCAGTCAAAACATGATACTGCAAGCTACTCCAAAAACCGTAAGGGCCACCAATGTCCCAACTTGAGCTCAACTTCACACCAGTACGAGCAACTCCGCCCCATTTAGTCCCTTGCGGGTCAGTCGTGCCGCTAGGGACAGACATTCCAGCATAAGAAAGCGTGCTACTGGTCTCTGGGCGACGCGAAGCTTCTGCCGTCCAACCAAACTCACCCAGGTCCCCATTGATGCGCACACCACCAACCCATGTGGTATGGTCGAAACCAATTGGTGTCGTGCCGATATCGACCAACCAATCTTCAGCCTGCCAGCCCACTCCAAATGCCATACCTGATGCGTCATTTTGGAACGAAGTGCTGTCAGAATCGGTAGTTTTTTCATAATAGTCCAACTGACCTGAATCGATAGAAACATAATCGGCTTTTAGCAACAGGTGCCCATCCCAGCTCTCTATCGGGATTCGGGCTTCTATGGGCACTTGATTCGAAGTATTACGGCCATCTCGTGCACTGTAATCCCAGCCAATCATGACATGCCCATCACTCCGATCATGCAGTTTATCGATGTCCGATTTGACGTTACGAGTCAACCAGTAGTCGTCAGCAGTATCATATAGCTCGCGTAAGCTTAGGGGTTCTTTTTTCGCCTCTTCAGTTTCACGATTTTTATCCATTCGGTCACGATTTAAGGCTTGATAGGCGCGTGTTTCAGCTAACGCCCACTTTTGATTTTCCATTGCTATAGACATGCTATTGCGAAATGCTAATGCGTCAGCATCAGGCATCGCATCCAACAACTGATTTAGCGCATTAGCGTCATTTCGATAGCCTTGTTGATTAAACACCGCGGCCACTGTCATCAACTGTGCCGCAGTTAAGCTATCGCGCTTTTTATTCAAAATGAGGTGCATGTCGTGATACGTCGCTTCATATCCAGTCAAAGCACTAGCTTGCAACATGCCAATTTCTGCTTGAGTTTTAAATGGCTCAGGCTTTAAAGAAACTTGTTCATACAAATCCAACGCAAGCTTAGGCTGTTGATTAACCAGCATCAGATCCGCTTGACTCAACAGTCGACGGGTTTTGAGTTCATCAAGCTGTAATGCTTCCGAAGCACTTAAATCTTGTGTTGCGGAATTTAATGCTAAGCTCGCATACCAACTATCAAAATCTTCAAAGTGATTCAAGCTTACCATCATGCTGCCGTAAGCCAGTTTGTCATCGGTTGACCAATCTTCTGCAAACGAAATGCTTTGGAAAATCCTCTCAGCTTCCTTAACTTCATCAATGTCTAACCACGCACTCACTAGACGAGCGAGCGGTTGAATTTGACCTTGATAATCCGACTCTAGCGCACGTAATGTCGCCGTTACTGATTCAGGAGAAGCTAAGTAACGCGTTTGAATCTCTCTCAACTGGGCATCAAGCTTCAAGCGAGTTAAATTGCGCTGCATTGCGTCTGTCATGTCATGTTGTGCGATGCTCTCTAGCTCAGCGATGGCCTCATTCACTTTGAAGTCCTGCGCGAGATAAAGCGCGTAAGCAAATTTCATTTCAGGGTCATTACTAGATGTAGCCCAATCGGACATCAGCGTATCCGCGCGTACTTTGTCGCCCATTGAATGAACCACGTCAGCAATATCAAGCCTTAACCATGGGGAGGTTGGCTGTAGCGCAATCAATTCCTCTACGGACGCTTTCATCGTTGCCTGATCATTTTGAGCGATTGCGATCCGCAGACGAGTCAAAATAACTTCCGACTTGATGCTCGCTATTTTTTCAGCGACCACTTTCTGCTGTGGGGCTGAGTAACTGCGCGCGAGTGCTTCCGCGCCAGACCAATCTTGCTGCTGAATACGAACATCTAAGCGACCACGCAATGCAGAGCTATTGCTGCTATCCAGTTGCAAAGCTTGTTTGAAAACCTTCTCTGCCGCGGCATAATTTTCTTGTACCAGATACAAAGAGCCTAATGATGAATAAGCATAAGGTTGGGATTTATCTACTTGAATCGCTTTTTGATAAGCGCTTTCTGCTTGCTTAAACTGGCCTTTTTCGACCAAGGCATCACCTTGATCAAGATACGCCCAATATTGAGAAGTCTCGATTAGCGCTGCCCATTTTGAGGCCGAGTCAGGATTATGATCTAAGTGCTGAGCCTGTTTAAAGTATCCGAGCGCTTTTTGTTGCTGCCCTCTACGTAGATAAACCTTACCCATAGCACCAAGCAATTCAGGATCTTGCGGACGAGTCGTCAACGCATAACGCAGCTGAGCTTCTGCTTGGTCGGTTTTATCTTCCTCGAGCAACGCTAACCCTTTGAGCTTGGCGAGATAAGTGGGGTCTTTGCGTAGTTCCTTTTCCTTTTTCCAGCGATCTTTCGCGCTTTGATTCGCTCTTTGTATCTCCATGTCAGACGGGTAGTAGCTAGCTAAGATGGCATATTGCTGAACAACTTGATCTGAAATAGGCAATTGATCCAATGCACGCAACCACGACGTTGCCGCATTTGTTCCAACCGAAGGAGCAAGCGCTAACTTTTTATAGGTATCGAGAATCCATGGATCGGCAGGATTCTCTTTGCGAATGTGGTTGGCTAACGCGAGTTGAAAAGACGGAACACTAGGATAATTTGCATTTAAACGTTCCAGTCCCTGTTTTACCGAGCTCCAACTGCCAGGCAAATTACTTTGCAACTGTAGGAATTCTAGTTGTAACGCTGGTGATGGCATTCCATTTGGGAAAAGGGCTTTGTAAGCTTGAATCGCTTCATCGTAACGACCAGATTTTGCAAGCAACTGAGCGCGCTGATAATCCGCTCTTTTCTCTCCCTGAATAGCCATAATCGATGACAAGTTTTTCGCTTGAGTCGAATGAGGCGCCTGTCTGATTAAGCGCTCAAATACCAGTTTTGCTAATTCTGGCTGCTTACGTTTCAGATACATATTCGCTTGATAGAAAAGCCCCGTTGGATTGCTTTCTTCAATCGCGAACAGCCTCTCCAGAGTACTCTCGACAATATCATCTCGGCCAATCGCATCCGCCAGTTTTAGCTGCTCAACCAACCACTCAACCGAGTCAACTCGTGCTAATGATGTGGAAAATTGAACCAGCTCGATAGGCTTGTAGACCTGTGCGAGCTGCGACTTTGTCAGAGGTGTTGAGCTAAAGCTTTCTGCATGCACAGTGCCGACGCCACCAGCCGCCAAAGCAACCAGTGGAATCCACCATAACACGCGTCCTGTTACTGACATCTCTCGCTCCATACAGGAAGCAATTCACCTTGCACACCAAAACGGTAACGTTCTTCATGCCAACCAAGTCCAAATAGACTTAATACGTTGTCGTAATAATGATCGTTTTTGTCCACCACAAGTTCATTTTGAGCACGACGAAACTGCGTCTCCAACAGCGTAGATTCACCAGAAGCCGCGAGTAACGGAAGAGCCGCAGCAGAAAAACCTGCGCTTCCTGCTTGGGTATATTTACCCGTTTCAGTATTTACTTCTCTCGCTGGCGCACCAAGGGCTTTGGTTGCCGCGACAAACGGCTGCATTTTTTGTACTAATACTGCTTTTTCTGAAACTTGGTCATTTAGCATACCCGCCCAAAGATAAGTGCGGATGGCGTTGTAACTGCCCATCGGCCCTGTAACCACATCTGAGCTATAACGACCATTTCTCAATACTGCCCAGTCTGGGCTAAAGCCTGCTGGCATCGTTTTCTCTAGCATGTGAACACTTGCCTTATACATTGAGTCCCAGTTGTATTGCGGGTACAGCGACTGCATACGAGCAATCAGTTGTAACGGAACATAACTCGGATTCACACGGTACTGGCCGTCGGCATCAAAGCCCGTTGGAGCTGGCAACAATACCGTTCCAACTCCCGCTATGTTGACGGTTTCTTCACGTAAAATACGACTCGCGATCAGATGTCCAAGGGTCTGATAGTAGTAGTTATTCCATAACCTCCCCGCCTCAACAAGAGAGTAAGCTATCCACAAATCAGAATCTGACGCTGGGTTAGAATCCAACACTCCGAACTGACCATTTTCTTTTCTTCCCCACAACCAAGCAGGAAGCCTTGCCGTCAAGTCCCCACCAGCTAAATGTGATTGAGCCCATTTTAAAACCTGATCGAAGGTTTTAGGGTCATTGGCAACCAAGGCAAAAAACAATGCGTAAGATTGGCCTTCCGAGGTTGTAATCATACGCTCGTCACTGCCATCAACGACTCGGCCTTGCTCCATGTATACAGACTTAAATGTTTCCCATTGTGGCCACTCGCAGGTGTTAGCCCACAAGTAAGGAGACACGAACAACATAAGGAATGAGATGAGTTTTTTCATTATTCCTCTTCCTCAGTTTTTTCTAAACGTCTAGACGCGACTTGACGTAATACGCGCCAAAGCACAATGGTTACAATCACCACTAGCAAGGCGGCAAAGCACGCAACGATGACTGGGTGATTAGAGAAGTGATACCAAACGAGCTGCCACACAGGAAGCTTACCAACATAGTAGTGCGAACCCACGTTGTAGCTAGCTACTTCGTTATTTCTCAAAGTCACTACCGAGCCAAACATGTGCTCCACTTTACCGGAGTCAGCCAACGCGCGATCAACCGACGCAAAATCTGACGGGTGAGCCGCCATAATAGAAATGACGCTGCGTTTTTTCGTAAATGGCGATTCTGCACCATAAATAGCAGCAAAAGAGCCTTCTGCCTCAACAGAAACATAATCCGCGGCCACTTGACGAGCATCACTTGGACTCATCCAGTTCATTCCGAGCTGCTTTTCATTTTTGCTTGGCAGGCGAATTTGTCTCTGACCTTCTTTAACCACTAAGTTAACTTGGTCAGGGTTATTAGCGGCTTCTTCTAGTGCATCCACAACACCAATCGTCAGGATGTCTTTATTTTTTAGTTGCTCAGCATTCCATTTATCTGTCAAAAGCACCTGAATACCTGGGTACCCAGAATCACTTCCTAACGAGCCCATGACGTTTAAGAAGGTCTGCAACACTTCTTTTGGAGCTCTCTCTGGAACAACAATCGCAGTTTCTGACAAATCGGCCATGCGTGTGTAAGGGAAGCCAGAAGTAGCAAAAGCGCGCATATTTGGCATTTCGATGTAGTGAGGGAAACCACTAAAATCAACCGTAGAGTCACCATCAATTACCGCGTATTGCTTACTTGGCTGCGTCACCTGACATTGCCCATCAGTCACCGACGCAAAACCAAACTCAAACTCGATTTGGTTTTTACTGCCAACTTTAAATGCCGGAATACGAACAAGCGCATCACCACTCAGAATACTGTCATCTAGCAGAGGAACACGCACACGGTTAGACTCACCACCTTGGCCTTTTGTGGTTAAGTTAAACGCCTCAATGAACTGGTCATTGATGCTCAAAGTCAGGCGAGAACCAGAATGATCCGCAGCAGGTGGCGAATACCGATAGTTAAGATCCATCGGTATACCACGGCTCTGCCAAGTAAAGAGATCGGGTGGTAAGCGCAAACTCACATTGATTGGAGGAGGCGTTCGGCCTTCCACTTGCAACATGCTTTTTTGTTCGACTAATTCAGATAATGCAACGGGACGAGCCGTACTCACCCAGTTTGGCGCATCGTACGGGACTCGTGGTTTGATTTGTTTGACTTCATTAATCTTCGCGATTGGCCCAGTAAGAAGTTGGTTTCCCAACGCCAAACCTTGCACCGCAACGTTAAGATCCTTACTGTCACGGCCTATCACTAGAAGAAGCTTCACGTACGGGTCCGTTGGGTGAGTGATGACTTGAAGACGAGGCCCATCCGTGTCTGGAAAATCTCTCAGAAACTCAGGTTTGTTGTCATTGGTAACAAAGACAATGGCGTTGCTCTTAGGTAACGTGTCGACACTAAAAGGGAATTGAGCGCCACGCCAACCCGCAAGAGCACCAAAGTAAGAGCTCAAGACACCGGCAGCTTTGACATCATCCAGATCGTATTTGCCGCCCATAACGACAGGCAGATTTAACTGGCTGAAATCACGGACATCAAAAAACGGCGCTGGCAACAAGCTCAAGTCACTTTCCAGCATTGTCTTTTGGGCGAACATTTCAATTCGACTGCTTTGGCTGATCTCAGCCCAAATGCTCGAGTCATTTGGATTGGCACACTCTTTCTGAGAATTCCCAATCAACTCAAAGCGAATTTGGTTGTAGTTACTGAAGTAACGAGTATCCAGCGGCATCGATAAGCTCAATTTTTTACCTTGCTGACCATCGACGATTGACGCCACTCCCATAAGCTCGTTGTTCAAATACACTTTGACGTGAGAAACCAAAGAGAGCAACGCTGGTGAAGGTGTGATGTCAAAGTACAACGTTGCTTTAGACACCACCTCATCGAGTCGCGAACCGAAACCAATATAAGCACTGGCCTCACTACCTTGAATAGCAATTGAACCACTGTAACCCAATTGACTAAATGGAATGACACGCTTAAATACGGTCGAATTTTCAGCATCTTGCTGTGCCAAAGGCGTTGGTTGTTGCTGACTTACTTCTTGTGCCGCGAGACTGCCCGACATACACATGAGAGTGATAGCCGTCGTCAACGCTGTTAGTTTTTTATTATTTAGCATGACTTGAGGTCCTGATTGGGACATAACGAGGTCTTAGTGACCAAATAAATTCGATACAAAATAAAAGTGCATCCACACTGGCCTGAACAAATTTAGGGCAATGTTGCAACAAGCGTTTGTATCCATTAAAGCCGACTTGCAGTACAGCCTGCATACTCGAGAGAGGCTTATCTGATTGATAGCCTTGTTGCCATTTCGCCCACGTATCTGCACGTGCAAATGTACATTGGACGTATTGGATTTGTTGTTGATGAGACAATTCGTTGAGTTGTAAACCAAATATCCCCTTATGAGCATAGGCAACCGTCATCGGGAACACGAACTCTTGACCACCGCGATTGAGGATCACTTCTAAGGTTTGGCCAAGTAGGTACGCACAGGTTGGTTCATCGACTCCGTCTATTTCAATGCGCACGCCACCCAAAGAGAAATCCTTCATCTGCGCTTGAATCAAGTGTCCTGAGTGAAGCCTTACCGCGACAGGAATCGCCACCTCTACTCGGTGATCTTTTCGCACTTGTTTGGCTTCTACCGCAACGGCGACAGCAGCACCTAAAATCAACAAGTTGTACATCGTCCAAACGAGGTTCACGATAACCGTACCGATTTCGTCTTGAGGCCCCCACCCCATTCGGTAAATCCCTACAGCGAAGCCCAAAATATTGAGTGCAACCAAAACCAAATATGGTCGGGAGATCACCCAATCGTAGTGAGACTTTTCAACCAAACCGCCTTTTGCCGTTACGTTGAATGTCCCCTTATGGGGCGCAAACAAAGCTACTGTTGTTGGCCTTGCGATGTACCAAGCAAGCACGGTTTCGTATACCTCACCCCAAAACGAATAACGGTAGTCACCCTGCATACGAGAGTTGGTCATGCTGGCGTGAATCATGTGGGGTAATACGTACAAAATGATCGCCAGCGCTGGCGCATAAATCACGTAGGAATGCAGCAACAAATAAGCCAAGGGTGCGATCAGGAATACAATCCTCGGGATACCAGATAGAAAGTGCAGCATGGCATTGACGTAACAAAGCCGTTGAGAGAGCTTAAGCCCCTTTCCAGTCAATGGATTATCTACCCTAAATATCTGCGCCATCCCGCGAGCCCAACGAATGCGTTGCCCAACATGTGCAGACAATGTTTCTGTCGCCAAACCAGCAGAAATCGGCTGCTTAAGATATGCAGAACGATAGCCTAAACGGTGCATGCGCAGAGACGTGTGCGCATCTTCCGTCACGGTTTCGACTGCAATACCACCGACTTCCTCTAAAGGCTCTCGACGTAAAATAGCGCACGAGCCACAGAAGAAAGTCGCATCCCATAAGTCGTTACCATCTTGAATCAGGCCGTAAAACAAGTTGCCTTCGTTTGGCACGTTACGAAAGTTCGATAAGTTACGCTCAAAAGGATCCGGTGAGAAAAAATGGTGCGGCGTCTGAATAAGCGCCAACTTTGGATCTTTCAGGAACATCCCCATTGTGAGCTGAAAAAATGCTCGTGTAGGAATATGGTCACAGTCAAAAATCGCAACAAACTCACCGCTGGTCTGCTTCAACGCATAGTTAATGTTACCGGCTTTCGCATGTTCATTCGTTGGGCGGCGGATGTAGTTCACCCCTACACTTTTGGCGAAATCTCGGAAGCTATCACGCTTGCCGTCATCCAGAATGTGGATGTTAAGTTTGTCTTTCGGCCAATCGACACCTAACGAGGCATAAACCGTCGCTTTCACAACATCGAGATCTTCGTTGTAAGTAGGGATCATCAAGTCAATGGTTGGCCAAGTTGACTGATCCGGTGGCATCGATACTGGTTTGCGATTCAATGGCCAGATATTTTGGAAATAGCCAAGCATTAGCACAATCCAAGAATACGTCTCAGCTAGAAGTAAAACGCCCCCTAGAAACAAAGCAACAGGATCGTCCCAGTTCAGGGTAGACGAATAACGCCACCACAAGTATCGACATGAGGCCGTAACCGACAAGATGATCAAAAGCATGGTAGGAAAACGACCCGGCATGCGACGGACCATCATCGCTAATGCCCAGAGTAACAGCACAAAGACAGTCTGAGCCTGATAACCAAATGGCACCGTAAAACAAAGCAAAGCGATTAACACCACGAAAAACAGCAAGGTGTAGTTCAACGCCATCGCTGACTTACTTGCTTTAATACGCTCCCGAACTTGCGGATCTTTGATGTTGTTCGCTGTCTGTTCTAACCAGCGGACGCCTTTTGCAACCAATTCAAATGGCAAGTAGAACGCATTGCGAATTTGCTCGGCTAAAGTCATCGCTAAGCTGCTGGTTTTTTTGGACCATGCTGTATTTACGTTTTGCTTGAAGCAAAGCAACCACACGCTTTGGATAAAAAAACGTACAGGATCAAACCATCTTGGCGCAGCAAAATTAACGTTTGGATAGTAAACCAAAGGCAGTTTCCATGAGGGAACACCCGAAATAACTGGCTTTAAAAATACAAAACTCAATGAAAACCAAAAAGACAAAGCACACTCACCAACCCAGTTTGTTTTGCAATTCCAGGCTTGCTCGTAAGCGTTCTTCTGCAGTCTGAATTGGTCCACTACCCAACGTTGGAAAATCAGATTAAGACTTCGCATAAATTAGCTTTGGTCCTGAGCGCTTGATAACGCTGATACACACCAAAAAGCAAAAGACTGAAAATCTTTTGCGGCTTGGCTCGATGGCGAATAGTGTTGAACGGTCGTCAGGTTTGCCACACATTCAAGCAATGCCGTATCTCGATGAATCGAAACAGGAATCAAGGATTCACTAAGTTCTTTTTTCAGCACCAACATGAAATCACGACCAATTTCGGTTTCTGGCTGATACTTATTCACCAAAAAACGCAATTTGTCAGAGCGAAGCAATCTCGATAGCTCTTCATGTTGTAGCCAAGATTGAAGAGTGAGATAACTCAGGGCGTCTGCCGTTACCACCACCACAATCATATCCATTGAGTCGACAAAAGATCGCACTTCAGGATCAGTAAGCTCTGCTAAGTCGGCGTGAAAAAGCAGCCACTGCTCACCACGGTTTTCACTCACTTGCAACGTCATTTCACCTAGCATTGACAGGTAGTGAGAACGCTCGTTAAAAAACGCTTTTAACTGCTCAGAATTCAGATGGCCAAACGGTAAAAAAAGTGCACCTTGTGGGCTTTCATAACCAGCCTGGGTCCAAGGTTTATCTGAAAGAAGTTGTTTCGCCCAGCCATCTTTCTCTTCCTGCGGCAAGCCAAGATGAGTTTGCAGTAAACTGTTAGGCACCACCTCAATGGCCAGTACCTGTTTGTTTATCTTAACTAATGCTTGTGCCAAGTTCGCAGCGACGGTCGTTGAGCCACAACCACCTTTTAGACTAACAAAAAGAAGGCGTTTCATATCGCTTCAGTCTCTAAACCTGTCTGCTTAATACGCACTTGAAACAGAGCATTACGAGCACCATTGGCTTGAAAGACCAACCACTTATTTTTAGCTTGCACGTAAGACTCGTTTTCTGTTGTTTCAATATACTTATGTTGAGTTAAGTTATAAGAAGAGTAGATCGAATTAATATCTTTTGCAGACTCAGTCACAACATTTTTTTCACAATATAACGGTGTTTAAACTGCGGTAATGGCAATCCCGCCAATTACTCTTTGCAGTATAAATTCCATTGTTAAAAAATTGACGCATCGAACTATGCGTCTCATATTTACAGAATGCTAATGAATGTGAACAGGGCTGTTTATTAGTTCACATAATTAATAAATCCCTAAATGATGTTTGACTTCAGAAACAGGGGTTATGAAGGTGAATTGTAATTATCCATTTACGACATATAAGTGAAATAAATAATTTACAGCAAAATCATAGGCTTGAAAATTATTGAATTTAAACTTATAAACATCATATGAAGCAATGCTATAACTATTTTAATTTTTGATCAATTTCGTTTAATATCTTGGCGTCATTTTCTTGTCGCCAAGAAAAGTTAACATTGTAACGATTAGCATACAGCGGATTGTAAGCCACAACGCACAATGACAGTAAACTATTGAATATAAGGCCTTTTGATGTCAGCAATCTCCGGGTTATCCGCTATTACTTCTGAAAAAGAGATAAGTTCTGTTTATGTAAACTTGTTTACACATAAGCAAATGGTCATTGATTATTTGTTCAGTACGCTACCAGAAAATAACAACACTTCACTTACAAGCTTTACAGACAAGGAAACTTTTTTGTCTGCATTGAATGATGAAGCCTTATGCAAATTCAATGAGTTATCCACACTCGATATTGAACAGTGTTTCTTTCTTAGCAACAAATTCACAAATAAAGCGCCGAACGCTATAAATCTTGTGAAAGACATTCACCAAACAAATATAAAGAAACTCTCCACATATATATTAGTAGTTCCAGATTCACTACTATCATCAAGTGATGATTATTTTGTAAGTATTTTCCTACGAAACTTAAATGAACTAGCAAATAATAAAAAACTCACTATTAGTGTTTGTATATATGGGCATCTGACGACTTCACTATTAAAGCCCATTCTTATTTCTCATAATAGATACATCGCCGGTTTGGCGACCATGACATCATTAGATGATGCTCGCTACTGCTATCTTGTGGATTTTTGGTCCAATAAACACGGTGTAATTTCCCAAGACGAATACCTTCTCTCTAACACTAAAGATAAGAAGCTAAAAGCAACGTCTTACGAAACGCATCAGCCTCGTGCCATACAGGAAGACAAATCGGATAGTGATAGAATATATATCAGCAGAGGAGCCTTCAGAGAAAGCGAGAAAGCCCCAAAAGGGATGAGTATGGCTGAGAGTAATCAAGAGCTCATAGCGATGTTAAACAACCCTCGCTCTTCAACTATTGTTTTCAGCTGTGATAACCAAAGCGAAGTTCAACAGATCGCGTTAGATTGCTACCGTTTAAGGTCCGCGTATGGCCGTCAGCTAAAGATTATTGTCAGGGAGACCCAACAATGTCTGAGATATGCAGATGAAAAGTTCTTACTTCGCTCGGGGGCAAACTTCATTTCTCACGCGCAAATCCCCCCAATGCGCTTTATGACTCAGGTTGAAGCAATTCAAGGCCAGATGCTTACGCGTCCAATTCCTGACAGTTTAGAGGCGCTCTTAAAGTATGACCTTAAGTTTGGTAGCAAAGGCTACTTACAAAACCAGGACTTTAGCCAATACTGTATTGACGTCATTTCCCACTCAACACACTCAAATGTGAACTTTGCGCTTATCAAGCTGAACTTATTACCAGGTATGACGGCAGAGGAATGTTTACGTCTTTGCCATATTCGAAGAGATGGTGACGTTGTGACAGCCTGCAACAAAGCTCTGTATGTCTTGTTCAGTGCTATTCGACATAGCGATATTGACATTGCACTCAACAATATATTTGAGTTCCCAGTGAGAGACTTATTTCACTCAACTCACACGTTTGATACTCAATTAGATATCGAAACAGAGTTAAAATTCATCGTTCAAGATGAAGCCGTCATATCCGACGACGTTTCAGCTCTGGCGACAGAGAGGAAAATATTCCATAACGCCATTAATTCTATGGTTGATGTTCCTCCTTTGTTTGCTGTGAAAAAAACCATTGAGCTCAAGGAACGTTCATGAATATTAACGATTTTTTACTGACCGTGAGTATCAGTTCAGGTATTGGCCTACTCCTAGGATACTTTCTACGTGACCTAGTAAACGCTACCCGACGCTTTTACCACAAACACTTAAAACGCTCGCGCTATTTTGAGCTAGATACATCAGCCACTAACACCAAGAAGCTTAAGTAATGACATCGCATTCTCATGACTCTACCCCCCTCACTATAGGATTGGGCTGGTGGAACATTTACTTTATCGCAAAAACAGCGCTCTATTTTCAAGGAATCATCGATTTCCATCCAATGGAAAACTTTGCGCTGTTGATCTTCATCCTGCTTCCTATCTCGATGAAAAGCCTAAATGCGGTGCGCCATATCGTTTCATTTGTCGCCGCAGCGTGGCTCTTGCATTACGATTCTTACCTACCTCCTCTAAACCGTCTTTGGGCTCAAGCGGGACAGTTAATGCAGTTTGAATTGAGTTATCTGGTCGAGCTTTTGGGACGATTTTTATCATTCCAAGCAATACTCGGATTGCTCGCTTTGTGTGGTGCGTACTTTATTTTGAGCAAGTTTGTTAGGGTTTCAGTCTTTGTGGTTATTGCGATGGTCTATATAAGTATTCCTATGACGACTGAACCTCAGACAACAGTGGCTGCAGAAGTAACTCAACAACAGCCACCAACCGAGGTTACTACTAGCAAACAACCTCAAATAACGGAAATTAATGATGCCAGTCTCAACACGTTAACTGCAGATTTCTTTTCTAAAGAAGCTTCCCGACATGTAACATTCGATACCAACAGCGCAATGGATGCTCCTTTTGATTTGCTGTTCTTGAGTATTTGTTCGGTCGCGTGGGATGACATCGAAATTGCAGGACTGGCTGATCATCCTCTGTTCAAAGAGTTTGACATCATGTTCGACAATTTTAGCTCCGCTACGTCATACAGTGGGCCTGCTGTCATTCGTCTGCTACGAGCCAATTGTGGTCAACAAGAACACAGTCAACTGTTCCAGCCAGCACCATCAAAGCAGTGCTACTTGTTCGAAAGTTTGAAAGAACTAGGCTTCACAGAAAATTTACTGATGAACCACAATGGTGTCTTTGATAGCTTCCTTGAGTTGATCAAAAAAGACGGCGACTTACAAGGGGCTCTTATGTCTCAAGAAGGCTTAACTCCTTACCAAAAATCTTTTGATGGCTCTTCGATCTTCCGCGATAAGCAAGTATTGGATAACTGGTGGCAGCAAAGACTTAACAGCAGTGACGACAAAGTCGTGGCACTCTACAACTCAATTTCACTACATGATGGCAACAGGATCATCAATGCGAACTCAAGCACATCTATTGCTAGCTACAAAATGCGCCTTAAGAATTTGCTTGATGACCTCCACGCGTTCTTTAAAACCTTAGAGTCCTCAAAACACAACATCGTTGTCGCTTTGGTACCAGAACATGGTGGTGGTATGCGAGGAGACCGCATGCAAATTTCAGGTATGCGAGAAATTCCTGCACCGACAATCATTCATACACCGGTAGGAATTAAAATCTTCGGAGAAGGAATTCAGCGTCAGGGCGACACCGAACACGTAAGCGAGCCATCTAGCTATCTGGCATTGTCGCAGCTCGTTTCGAATATCCTGGATAAAAACATTTATCAAAGTAAGACGTTTAGCCCTTCAATATTGACAGAGAACCTACCAGAAACACGAGTTGTCGCGCAGAACTCAGGCTCTACTGTGATTGAAGTACAAGGGAAGTATTATGTTTCTCTTGATGGTTCAAGTTGGATTGAATACCCCGCGAAATAGCGAGAGTAAAACCATGCAATGACAAAGGCCGGTGTTTCCGGCCTTTGTCATATAAAAAACCAATAACCTCTCAAAGGTCTCAGAACTTCAATTGTCTATTGTCTATAAATAGGTAAAAATGGATCGAACATTATGCACTTAAGGGAATAACTCATGCCAATTGATTCACTGATCACCATCGGTATTTTCGTCGTTCTTGCTGTCGTTATCTTATCTTCAGCCATTAAAACGGTTCCGCAAGGAAACAACTGGACAGTTGAACGCTTCGGACGCTACACCCACACATTAAAGCCGGGTTTAAACTTGATCATTCCATTCGTTGATAAAGTTGGTCAAAAAGTAAACATGATGGAGCGCGTTCTCGATATTCCTGCGCAAGAGGTCATTTCAAAAGATAACGCTAACGTGGTTATTGACGCTGTCGGATTTGTTCAAGTGATCGATGCTGCAAAAGCGGCTTATGAAGTCAACGACTTAGAACACGCTATTAGAAACTTGACCCTTACGAACATTCGTACCGTTTTAGGTTCAATGGAACTGGACGAAATGCTGAGCCAACGCGACATGATCAACTCTAAGCTGTTGGCGATTGTTGACCAAGCAACAAACCCTTGGGGCGTAAAAGTCACACGAATTGAGATTAAAGATGTCCAGCCACCAGCCGATCTGACCGCTGCAATGAATGCGCAAATGAAAGCCGAGCGTAATAAGCGTGCGGAAATTCTTGAAGCAGAAGGGGTTCGCCAAGCTGAGATATTAAAGGCCGAAGGTCATAAACAATCAGAGATATTAAAAGCTGAAGGCGAAAAGCAGTCTGCTATTCTCCATGCAGAAGCACGTGAGCGTGCCGCGCAAGCAGAAGCAAAAGCGACTTACATGGTTTCCGAAGCCATTGCAAAAGGTGACATGCAAGCCGTCAATTACTTCATTGCACAGGGTTATACCGAAGCGATCAAGAGCATTGGTCAAGCCGAAAATGGTAAAATCATTATGCTTCCATTAGAAGCAACCGGACTAATGGGCTCGGTTGCAGGGATAGCAGAAATGTTTAAACAGCAAGGTAAAGAATAATTTATGGACTTTTTTAGTTTGCTGGAAGGTATCTCTTTCTGGCATTGGCTAGCGTTTGGCTTTGCTCTTTTAGCAGTTGAGCTACTTGGTACCGCAGGGTATTTTCTCTGGCTCGGGGTGTCTGCACTTATCGTTGGAGCAATCATGACCGTTTTGCCAATGAGCTGGCAATTACAATGGCTTTGCTTTGCAAGCTTCAGCTTAATCACCACCTGGCTTTGGTGGCGACGACAATGGTCTAAAGACAAGCAAGAAGACCAAGAAAGAGATCTGAACCAAAAGTACAAGCAGTTAATTGGGCGTACTCTTATCCTTGAAGAAGACTTTTCCGTCGGGCTCAATCGCATCAAAGTAGCCGATACCACATGGTCCGCACAATCGGATCAAGCACTTCCAGCCGGTACCCGCGTAAGAATCACCGATGTTGAAGGTATTATTTTAATCATTGAGCCTGATTCTAATTAATTTATGCCAAAGTAATGGGGCAAATCATGCTCCATTACTTTAATCTAAACAACTGCTTTCATTTCATTACCTTAATTAAAATCGAGAAAAAAATAAGTATTAGTAATATTATTAATACCCTACCTACCATTTCCTATTATTTAATTATTCAACACACGACAATCAATAAGATAGAAATATATCTAGGTAAATTATCGATCTAAATTTATTTTAAAAATAAAACTTTATTGAATTATTTTTTGATCTTTTTATCCTCGGATACATACTTAACGCATAAGCATTTAAGTTGAGTGCTTTTTATTTGGTAAGTAAGAGGATGTACTATGAATAAGCTTCTCTTTTTAATGTTGTGCGGTATTTTTTCTTTTTCTTCCTTTGCCTACAACAACGGAAACGGCGGTACAACTAATTTGGGACCTATAGTCGAATGTAAGATGCCAAGTGGCGACGTTACGAATATTCCAAGTGAAATGTGTCGATTTAGAGGTGGGGAATGGGAATAGTAAAGAAGTAAGAGCTTAGTTTGATATAAGAACCCTATTCAACCTTGCCTTTCTGCGTAGTCACGGTTTATACAAGTACGTAGATATTTAAAGTTTATATTAAGGTGATGATTATGAGATTTTTATCTGGTCTATTAGTAATATCTTTTGCCATAATTCCGTTAACCACTCATGCTAATGGTGCATCCGGTGGTCGTACGTTAGGCCCAGAGATAAAGTGTGAGTTGCCAAACGGTAATGTACATATGTTGCCACCGTTATATTGCAAAATATACGACGGCCGAGAAGTGAAATAGAAAAGGAGCCTAGCGGCTCCTTTTATTATCTCATTAAGTATTAGTGGAAGCTGTAAGGGATAAGAACTTGTAGACGTAAGTCTGTTTCATCCGCATCGCCAGCACCTGCGTACTCATCACGTTCTAGGATTGTACCGTGTAAACGAATGGTAGAACCTTTAAGCGCGCCACTTTGTAGTGAGTAAGATACTGTTGCGTTAACTGCGTATTCGCTTTCGTAATCCCAGTCACCTGATGCTCCGCTTGCTGCAGAGTCAGCGCCAGTACCGTAACCAAAGCCTAGATAGTAGTTCCAGCCGTTACCTTGGTTGTAAGATAGACGGTTGTACCATGCTAGCTCACCCGCTTTGTTCCAGTCAGATAGCGCATCCCACCACTGAGACCAAGTACCATTGTTCATACCATATGTATGAATAGTACGAGGAACGAAGTCCGCACGGTTATCTGTGTCTGTGTAGCGCAACTCAGACATCCAAGCTAGCTTGCCGAAAGATTGGTTCAAAGACAGACCAGTGTGGAAACCTAGACCATCGTATTTCACATCGTCATCAACACCGTAGAAATCAAATGCTAGAGTTGTACGATCGCTCACTGTGTACTTCAAATACGCTTTGTAAGATGTGTTATCAGTCTCGTTGTGGTAGCTAGTCACTTGACCTGCACCCCAGTCAACACCATTTGCATATTGAACGCCAGTTGCTTGGCCTAGGCCAAGTTGCATAAACAGGCTATCAGTTAGGTTACCATTTAGACCTAGAGAGTGTAGGTAGCTCCATGACGTGTCAGACCAAAGCGCTGGTGCGTAATCATCTTCGTGAAGCAGCCAAGGTGCTGTAAATTGGTCTGCGCCAAAGTAGCTTAGGTTGAAATCCCCAAGTTTAGCGTTTAGTTCGAAACCACGGTAAGTACCAGGTACAAAGCTCCAAACGTTACCGATTGTACCGTTACCACCAGCCTGTAACATACCGAAACGAGCATTAAAGTTTTCGTTTGCTTTGAATTTCAGCGCTGCTTTGTAAACTTTAAGCTGCTGACCATCACCTGCACCCCAGTCTAGGTTGTTACAAGTTGAGATTTCGTTACATAGGTAGCCTTCGTTTGAATTGTAAAGACTATCGTTGTAAAGATCGCCAGAGTAGTAAGCCGCAACATCTGCGCCCACCCAACCATCGTGGTAGCCAGAAGTGAAGTCTAAAATTGCGTTGTAAGAAGAGTAGTTTAGACGACTCCAACGGTCACCATTTTCACCGCCGGGCTTACCTGTTGTACGAGTTCGTGAACGAGTATCAACTATGAATAATGCATTCAGACTTGAGTCTTGCATAAATTCGTTCACTTTCTCTACGTACTCGCCACCTGCTGCACTTTCAGTAGACGCTATAGCTGGAGCGACAGCAACAACACCAAACATTGCTGCGGTTAACGCTGAAACCTTAAAAAATTTGTCCATGGAAAAACTCCTAAAAATGGATATAGCTGTATTTTTCTATCTCACCTTTAGTTGGCCGCCGAAGGAGAGAAGTAAATTCCTGATCAAACCTCATTATTTCTAATTTGGCTTTTTTTAGTTCCTGCATACACACCGTGTATCCACGTGATTAAGACTAACTTCGCAGCTAAAAACATCCAAATGGAACTTATTTTTTTTCTAAAAAAATATGAGCCACTCCAAAGTTCCATATGACTTATTGATCCAGATCTTATTTTTAACAATACCAACACAAGACAATAAAATGTCATTTAAAATCAAAAACTTAAATTGAACTTAAAAGTATCAACTTGAAGTCACTCGCAGACTTAAAAAGCAAAAAAAACCAATAACCCAAGGTTCGATCTTGATCACTGAAAAGAACAAAGGCATCAATTACTCAATAAAAAACACTTAATTATGAACAAGAAAAAGCCCCGCATGCTTACCATACGGGGCTTTTAGTTATTTTTTAGCTTTTTTGAGAAGACTTAATTCATCAGTTCGAGTAAGTCTTGTTCTGTTTTAATTTCGATACCCAGTTCTTGTGCCTTTGCGAGCTTCGAACCTGCATTTTCACCAGCAAACAAAATATCGGTTTTCTTAGAAACACTACCCGTCACTTTAGCCCCCAGTGCTTGGAGGGCTTCTTTGGCTTCTGTACGCCCCAGTTGAGAAAGTGTTCCCGTTAATACTACTGTTTTACCTTCTAATGGTAATTCCCCCACCTGCTCAGTAGTATTAATCTCTGGCCAATGAATTCCTTGTTCAAGCAAATCTTTAACCACCGCTTGGTTCTGTTCTTCACTAAAGAAAGTCGTAATATGTTGAGCAACCACAGCACCGATGTCTTGCACTTCAATCAACTGCTCTTCGGTAGCATTTTGGATCGCTCCCAACGTTTTAAAGTGCATTGCTAAGTTTGCTGCGGTTGCCTCGCCAACTTCACGGATCCCCAGTGAATACAAAAACCGAGGTAAAGTTGTTTCTTTAGATTTTTCTAACGCATTCACAATATTCTGCGCAGACTTTGGCCCCATGCGATCTAGTACGGTTAAAATCCCCGCTGATAACTTAAATAAGTCAGCAGGAGTTTTCACCATCTCACGATCAACAAGCTGCTCGATCACTTTATCGCCTAAACCGTCAACGTCTAACGCTTTACGAGAAACAAAGTGTTTTAGCGCTTGTTTGCGTTGGGCTTGGCAAACTAAGCCCCCCATACAACGTGTTACCGCTTCTCCTTCGATCCGCTCAACATGCGAACCACAAACAGGACACTGAGTTGGGAAAACAATATCTCGTGCTGTTTCTGGTCGACGCTCTTTGATGACAGATACGACTTGGGGAATAACATCGCCAGCACGGCGGATCACAACGTGATCACCAATCTTGACCTGCAGACGTTCTATCTCATCTGCGTTATGAAGCGTCGCATTACTTACCGTTACACCACCAACAAATACAGGCTCTAGTTTAGCAACAGGTGTAATCGCACCAGTGCGACCGACTTGGAACTCCACTTCATTCAGTGTCGTCATTTCTTCCTGAGCTGGGAATTTGTAGGCAATCGCCCAACGTGGAGCGCGAGCAACAAACCCCAGACGCTCTTGCACGGCAATATCGTCAATTTTAATAACGACACCATCGATCTCATAAGGGAGGGCATCACGACGCTGCAATATATCTTGGTAGTAAGCTTTTACATCCGCCAAGCTTTCAACTCGCTTAGTTTCCGGACACATTGGCAGCCCCCAAGATTTGATTTGCAAAAAGCGTTCGTAATGACTTGCTGCCAATTCTGCGCCTTGCACCACGCCTACACTGTATGCATAGAAGCTAAGCGGACGAGAAGCCGTAATACGTGAATCCAATTGTCGTAAGCTACCTGCCGCAGCGTTACGTGGATTAACAAAGATTTTCTCGCCTTTCTTCCTTGCTAATTCATTGAGCTTTTCAAACCCAGCTTTCGGCATAAAGACTTCACCACGAACTTCAAGACGATTTGGCCAGTCATTACCCCTGAGTTTTAAAGGAATGGCTTTAATCGTACGCACATTCTCTGTGATGTTTTCACCCGTAGTACCATCGCCTCGAGTGGCCGCCTGAACTAACACGCCATTCTCATATAACAAACTTACGGCGAGTCCATCCAATTTAGGCTCACAACAGTATTCTTTCACACTCTGGCTGCCCACGCGCTCTTGTGCGCGCTTGTGGAAACTATCAAGTTCACTATCATCAAACGCGTTATCAAGCGAAAGCATCGGTACTTCATGTGTCACTTGGCTAAACGCAGAAAGAGGTTGTCCACCGACACGTTGGCTTGGCGAGTCTACGGTTATTAAGTCAGGGTTCTCAGCTTCAATATCCAGTAACTCTCGCATTAAACGGTCGTACTCGGCATCAGGGATCTCTGGGTTATCTTCCACGTAGTAACGCACAGCGTGGTAATGCAACGACTCTTTTAGTTCTTCTAGTCGCTGAAGTACTGATTCAGACATAGTAAAGCCCCGTGTATTTTCAATCGGTGAGGTTGGGAAATCCAAGAAAAAGGGCTCCATCCGGAGCCCTATTATTATTTGCTGTTAAGATTATGCGTTAGCGGCATTAAACTCAACTATTTGACGTCGATAAGATGCTAAACGATCTGGCGTCATTAAGTTGCGCTGGTCATCAAGTACGTTACCACCTAAGTCATCAGCAATTTGCTGCGCAGTTCGGAGCATTAAGTTAAAGTTCTGTTCAGCCTCGCCATAACAGGGCAATGTCATGAAGAATGAAATACCCTTCGTTGTAAACTCAGCAGGATCAGCATGCTCAAACGTACCAGGGTGCATCATATTAGCGACGCTAAACAGCACTTTGCCGTTACCGGACAAGTCGACATGACGGTGGAAAATATCCATCTCGCCATAAATTAGACCGTTTTGTTGCATACTTTCAAATAAAGCAGTACCAACAAATGGCTCTTCACCAGCACAGTGCACATTCAATACAATCACTTGCATTTCAGGTTCTGGCTTTGGCTCTTCCTTAGGCTCTGCAACGACAGGCTCACTAACCGTTTCGACTTGCTGTTCTTTCTCCGTAATATCAAACGCGGCGGGAATAGCGTCTTCTTCCAAAGCGGGCTGGAATGGCTCTTCAGCTACTGTTACTTGAACAACAGGCTCAACGTCCTCTTCTTTATCTTTTTCTGCAACAAATGAAGGGATGTCATCCGGCTCCTGCTGCGTCTGTTTGACTTCAGATGGACCACCGAATAACGGGTCAGATTCAAACTTGTTGTCGAAAGAGCTCGCCATCCCAAAATCTGGTTCTTTGCGATCTTTGCGAATGATCTCAAAGTCATCTTCAGGAGCGGGAGCGAAGTCTCGTTCTTTCTCAACAAGATCATTTTTGTCTTCTTGGTTAACATCCAGCTTACCAAGTGGCTTGTTACCAAACTTTGCTTTGCCTTCTTTTTTACTGCTCCATAAACCATGAAACAGTAATGCCGCGATGGCTAATGCGCCAACAACAATGAGTACGAATCGCAATTCCTGCATTATTTACTCTCAATATACTTGTTTTTACTACTCGCAGTTCCTTGAGCAGCAACCCAAGTGCAATAAATCTGAATGATACGTTTACTTTACCAAAACTATATGTAGATTTAGAACAACTTAATGCAAGAAGTTCCGTTTTTTGTTGTGATTCTTGCCACGATTCCACTTAACAAGACGTCATTTGTCAGGGCATTGAAAGAAAAGTCCTCACAGGTACAATGAGTTTTCATTTACACGAAGCCAAAATAGACATGAAGCAAAACAATCAGCAGAGAACCGGGTTCGGTTATTTTCTATACGGGATACAATTGGCACTTGCCCCTAAAATCAGGCGCTTTGTCATCTTACCTCTACTTGCAAATATCTTGCTTGTAGGTGGTGCCATCTTCTATCTATTTTCAAACCTTAATATATGGATAGAAGGCTGGATTGGGCAGCTGCCTGAGTTTTTATCCTGGTTAACTTACATTCTTTGGCCTTTACTCGCTCTGACGATACTCGCTACCTTCTCCTATTTTTTCAGCACGCTCGCGAACTTTATCGCCGCGCCATTCAATGGCCTCTTGGCTGAAAAAGTGGAAGAGTACTTAACGGGACAAAAAGTAAATGATGATGGTTTCACTGCCGTCCTGAAAGATGTTCCTCGCGTTTTAGCTCGTGAGTGGAGAAAGCTCCTTTACATTTTACCTAAAGCAATAGGCCTATTCCTGTTATTGCTCATCCCTGCCCTTGGACAAACAGTAGGCCCATTTTTATGGTTTATCTTTACCGCCTGGATGCTCGCGATTCAATATTGTGACTACCCGTTTGATAACCACAAAATCCCATTTAACGACATGCGTTACAAATTGAAACAAAAGCAAGGTAAGGCCTATGGCTTTGGGGTATTGGTGTCTGTATTTACGACGATCCCAATTTTGAACCTCATTGTCATGCCTGTAGCAATATGTGGTGCAACCGCTATGTGGGTCGCGGAGTTTAAGCACCAACGATAGTCGATTAGAGATTAAGGAAAGGGATCAGCGCCAGCTTTTCCCTTTTCTTTTATCAAGTTCTGGGCCAACCTAATAAGATATAACTTTTTAATCCTTTTCCCTTTTTTTCATACCGCATATTCTTCTATCCATATTCACACAACGTGTAATGAAGGAACATCACTATGAGCAAAATCTACGAAGATAACTCTCTTACTATTGGTAATACACCTCTCGTTCGTCTAAACAAAGTAAGTAAAGGCAAAGTTCTCGCAAAAATTGAAGCGCGTAACCCTAGCTTCAGTGTTAAGTGCCGTATCGGTGCAAACATGATTTGGGAAGCAGAGAAAGCGGGCCTTCTTAAGCCAGGTGTAGAGCTTGTAGAACCTACCAGTGGTAACACTGGTGTTGCTCTAGCATTCGTAGCGGCTGCTCGCGGTTACAAGCTAACATTGACCATGCCTGAATCAATGAGCCTAGAACGCCGTAAGCTACTAAAAGCACTAGGCGCGAACCTTGAGCTGACTGAAGCGGCGAAAGGCATGAAAGGGGCGATTGCTAAAGCAGAAGAAATCGTAGCAAGCAACCCTGAGAAGTACCTACTTCTTCAACAATTTGACAACCCAGCGAACCCAGAAATCCACGAAAAGACTACGGGCCCTGAGATTTGGGAAGCGACAGACGGTGAAATCGACGTATTCGTTGCTGGTGTTGGTACGGGCGGTACTATTACAGGTACTAGCCGTTACATCAAAGGTGAAAAAGGCAAAGCCATCACTTCTGTTGCAGTTGAGCCAGCAGAGTCTCCGGTTATTGCACAAGCACTTGCTGGCGAAGAAATCCAGCCTGCCCCACACAAAATTCAAGGTATCGGTGCTGGTTTCATCCCTGGTAACCTCGATTTAGACATTATTGACCGTGTTGAGCAAGTTACCTCAGAAGAAGCGATTGAGATGGCTCGTCGCCTAATGGAAGAGGAAGGTATCCTAGCTGGTATCTCATCTGGCGCAGCGGTTGTTGCAGCGAACCGACTTGCAGAACTACCTGAATTTGAAGGAAAAACAATTGTAACTGTCTTGCCAAGTTCCGGTGAGCGTTACCTAAGTACAGCACTCTTTGCAGGTATCTTTACCGAAAAAGAGAACCAACAATAATATGTGTTCAAATCAATTTTTAGTTTAAAAAAGCCCCGTTTAGGGGCTTTTTTGTTGATCCCTGCCCTACCTTTGGTAATATCAGGGTGTTTTATTTCTAGCTTCAAAATAAAGAAGCAGAACACAAAAAGGTTTCAAAGTGATTACGCACGCAAACAGTTGCGTAGTTACCAAACTTTTGACTAGTATCAGAACTGACGCGCTTTGAACTCTTCCCGTGCTAGCGCACAAGATGTAAAGCAGTTAAGCTAAAATCTGGTCACAAACTAACAAAAAAATACATTTATTGGGGTATATCACATGTACGAGAAGCAAGTAGAAATCACAGCAGAAAACGGCCTTCACACTCGTCCAGCTGCACAGTTTGTTAAAGAAGCAAAAGCATTCGACGCAGACATCACTGTGACTTCTAACGGTAAAAGCGCTAGCGCTAAGAGCCTGTTCAAACTACAAACACTAGGCCTAGTGAAAGGTACTCAAGTTACTATTTCTGCTGAAGGCCCACAAGCTCAGCAAGCAGTTGACCACCTAGTTGCTCTAATGGACCAACTACACTAATCCGGTCTCCTACTCCAGAAGCCATTTTGTGAAAGCAAAATGGCTTCGTTGGAAATAGGCTCAAAACTAAGCTAAAACTATTCGTTAGCGCACCCATTATTCTCCCGTTTTATAAAGTTGACCAAACTTAAGGTAAGGCTATGATTTCAGGCATCCTAGCATCTCCTGGTATTGCAATCGGTAAAGCACTACTACTTCAAGAAGATGAAATTGTCCTAAACACAAACACTATTTCTGACGATCAAGTAGAAGCTGAAGTTCAGCGTTTCTTTGACGCTCGTAACAAATCTGCAGCTCAGCTAGAAACTATCAAGCAAAAAGCGCTTGAAACGTTTGGCGAAGAAAAAGAAGCGATCTTTGAAGGTCACATCATGCTTCTTGAAGACGAAGAGCTAGAAGAGGAAATCCTAGCACTTATCAAAAACGACAAGATGACTGCTGATCACGCTATCCACTCAGTGATCGAAGAGCAAGCATGTGCTCTTGAGTCTCTAGACGACGAATACTTAAAAGAGCGTGCAACTGACATCCGCGATATCGGTTCTCGTTTTGTTAAGAACGCACTAGGCATCAACATTGTTTCGCTTAGCGATATCAACGAAGAAGTAATTCTTGTTGCTTACGACCTAACGCCATCTGAAACTGCACAAATTAACCTAGACTACGTGCTTGGTTTTGCTTGTGACATCGGCGGTCGTACATCTCACACTTCAATCATGGCTCGCTCACTTGAGCTTCCAGCTATCGTTGGTACTAACGACATCACGAAGAAAGTTAAGAATGGCGACATGCTGATTCTTGACGCAATGAACAACAAGATTGTTGTCAACCCATCAGAAGCTGAGCTAGAAGAAGCGAAAGCGGTTAAAGCAGCATTCCTAGCTGAAAAAGAAGAGCTAGCGAAACTGAAAGACCTACACGCAGAAACGACTGACGGTCACCGTGTAGAAGTTTGCGGTAACATCGGTACAGTGAAAGATTGTGACGGTATCCTTCGTAACGGCGGTGAAGGTGTTGGTCTGTACCGTACTGAATTCCTATTTATGGACCGTACTGCGCTACCAACTGAAGAAGAACAGTACCAAGCGTACAAAGAAGTTGCGGAAGCAATGAACGGTCAAGCTGTGATCATCCGTACTATGGATATCGGCGGCGATAAAGATCTCCCATACATGGATCTTCCAAAAGAGATGAACCCATTCCTAGGCTGGCGCGCTGTACGTATCAGTCTAGATCGTCGTGAAATCCTTCGTGATCAGCTACGTGGCATTCTACGTGCTTCTGCACACGGCAAACTGCGTATCATGTTCCCAATGATCATCTCTGTCGAAGAAATCCGTGAGCTTAAGAAAGCGATCGAAGAGTACAAAGAAGAGCTACGCGCTGAAGGCCACGCGTTCGACGAAAACATCGAAATCGGTGTTATGGTTGAAACTCCTGCTGCTGCTGCGATCGCACACCACTTAGCGAAGGAAGTGTCTTTCTTCTCTATCGGTACAAACGACCTAACTCAGTACACGCTAGCGGTTGACCGTGGTAACGAGATGATTTCTCACCTATACAACCCACTATCACCAGCTGTACTTACAGTGATCAAGCAAGTTATCGACGCTTCTCACGCAGAAGGTAAATGGACTGGTATGTGTGGTGAACTTGCAGGTGACGAGCGTGCAACACTTCTACTTCTAGGTATGGGTCTGGACGAGTTCTCAATGAGCGGCATTTCAATCCCTAAAGTGAAGAAAGTAGTTCGTAACTCTAACTTCGCAGAAGTGAAAGCAATGGCTGAAGAAGCCCTTTCTCTACCGACAGCAGAAGAAATCGAAGCCGTGGTAGAAAAGTTTATTGCTGAGAAAGCTCAGTAATCGGTAGTACCAAGTAATTCAATACTTAATGGCCATTAGACGGCGAAAAAAGTCGTCTAATGAGCTATATTGGTATACTATAATTCGACAGAATAAAACCAAACCTTAGGAGCATGACACAATGGGTCTGTTTGACAAACTTAAGAAGCTTGTATCTGATGACAGCGCTGACGCTGGTGCTATCGAAATCATCGCGCCACTTTCTGGTGAGATTGTAAACATCGAAGACGTGCCAGATGTTGTTTTCGCTGAGAAAATCGTTGGTGACGGTATTGCTATCAAGCCAGCAGGCAACAAAATGGTAGCTCCTGTAAACGGTACTATCGGTAAGATCTTCGAAACTAATCACGCGTTCTCTATCGAGTCTGACGACGGTGTTGAGCTTTTCGTTCACTTCGGTATCGACACAGTTGAACTAAAAGGCGAAGGCTTCACGCGTATCGCTGAAGAAGGTCAAACTGTTAAAGCTGGCGACACTGTAATTGAATTCGATCTAGCTCTTCTAGAAGAGAAAGCGAAGTCAACGCTAACTCCAGTTGTTATCTCTAACATGGACGAAATCAAAGAGCTAAACAAGCTTTCTGGTTCTGTAACTGTTGGTGAAACTCCAGTTCTACGTGTAACTAAGTAATTTTTACTTAATCGAACACGAAAAAAACGCTGCCAATGGCAGCGTTTTTTATTATCTGACTTTTTTCTGAGCGATGTGCATCGCTGAAACACGTTCAACTGAGCAAGCCTAGTGCTGAGCTCGGCCTTTGCTTCGCTTGAGCGAGTAATGCAGTTGTCGCATCTTGGAGCACTTGAGAACGCACCATTTCCGTAGATTCTCTTGCGAAGTCTGTATCTCTTATTCGACTCTTGGACTCTGTAACACTCCGATTCACAGTATTTAAGTTATCCATCGAGCCGTTTACACGGTTCTGAAAGCTGCCAATTTCACTTCGGTGCGAATCAACGTACTTAATTGCTGCATCAATCACCCCAACTGAAAGCTGAGCCTTACCTGCCGTCGACATATCAATGTCATCCATTGTGACTAATTGACCAGCGCTCACATCAAGCTCATCCGCTAAACTCCCTTCGAGAACCACACCCTCTGGCGCCTTCATCGTAGAAGCGAAGAATTGCAGTTCGTTGTTTTCCGTTACTGAAGCATTCACTATCGATTGTTGAGCATTGATGTAAGTGGCGACCTGTTCTATACGGTCACCCAATTTGAGTCCAATGGATTCCGTTTGGGTTTGCCCTTTACTGTCTTGGTATTCGACTTTTAGGGTTTGGTTATCTTTAGTGACTCGCCAATCTTTATCGACCGCATCACCAACATAATGCTGCCCTCCCATCTCTGGGATATGGCTACGCATGTTACGTAACGTCAAAGAGATTGAATTAGCGTTCGCGCCAATATGGAAACTTTGTGAACCGTAAGATCCATCAAACAGGTTTTTATCCGCAAATGTTGTCGTGATCGCGACACGATCAAGCTCATCTTGCAGCGCTACGACCTCATATTGAATACTTTGCCGATCACTTGAGTCATAACTGCCGTTTGCTGCTTGAAGCCCCAGAGAGCGTAAGCGTTGCAATATGTCACTGCTTTCGTGCAATGCTCCCTCCGCTGTTTGAGCAATAGAAAAAGCGTCGTGTGCATTTCTTAAGGCGACATCAAGCCCTCTCGTTTGTACATGGAGAGTATTCGATATCTGTAAACCTGCCGCATCATCGCTCGCCGAGTTGATTCGAAACCCCGAAGTTAGGTTGCGTTGTGACTCAACATTTTGCGCAGCTGCTTGACTCAGGTGTCTCTGCGCCACCATCGCAGAAACATTGGAATTTAAAGAGATCATCTAATCGATATGAATGCCTTATCGAACATAATGTCAGGACACATCTGAATCGTTATAGCCAATAAGCAAAAAGCCAGGGATGAGCCTGGCTTTGGTTTCTTGCTTTGTTAAATTGATTAACCTAGCAGACTTAGCGCTGAGTTAGGCGCTTGTTTCGCTTGCGCAAGGATTGAGCTTGACGCTTGCGATAGAATTTGTGATTTGGTCATTGCCGTCGTTTCTTTCGCGAAGTCAGTATCTTTGATACGGCTCTTCGACGCATTCACGTTCTCGTTAATGTTGTCCAAGTTGCTGATTGCGTGGTTGAAACGGTTCTGGAAAGCACCTAGCTCTGCGCGGTGGCTGTCTACATATTTCAGTGCCGCATCGATGATGGCAACAGATTCTTGTGCGCCACCAACTGAGGTTACGTCGATAGTATCTACCGTTACCTTTTTGCCTTCGCCCAAACCTAGTTCACCAGATAGACCACCTGAAAACTCGACCTCGCCCTCAACTTTGTTGTTGCCAGCGAAGATTTGCAGTTTACCATCTTGGTCTACTGATGCTTTCACTAGGTCAGTTTGGCCGTTAATGTAAGTCGCAAGCTCTTCGATATCGTCACCCGCTTTTGCGCTGATGTTGATTTCTTGCTCTTGGCCGTAGCTGTCCGTTAGGTTGATTTTTAGGTCATTCTTACCTTGGGCAACGTTCCAATCTTTACCTTTACCACTTTCAGCTTGGTAGCTTACACCGCCCATCATTTTGTTGTCTGAGCGCATGTCTTTTAGCTCAAGCATCACTGCTTCACCGTTATCCGCACCGATTTGGAACGATTTCGCACCGTGTGTGCCGTTTAGTAGCTTGTTACCACCGAAAGAAGTGGTTTCTGCGATACGGTTTAGTTCGTCGTTTAGCGCCGTCACTTCTTCTTGAATCGCAACACGTTCTGCTTTCGAGTTTGAACCGTTTGCTGATTGTAGAGACAAATCACGCATACGTTGAAGAATATTAGTGGTCTCATTCATTGCACCTTCAGCAGTTTGTGCAATCGAGATACCGTCGTTCGCGTTGCGAACCGCTACATCCAAACCACGGCTTTGTACGTTCAAACGGTTCGAGATTTGTAGACCCGCAGCGTCATCTTTTGCGCTGTTGATTTTAAAACCTGAAGACAAACGCTCCATAGAAGTTTGTTGAGCTGAGTTTGCGTTGTTTAGGTAACGCTGAGCGGTCATCGCTGATACGTTAGTGTTTACATTCACTGCCATGGTGATTTCTCCAATTGATTTTCCGGTGTAGCGGTTTCCGACGTCTCGGAAAACCAAGTAGTTCTCTCAAAGTTACCTCTATTAACGACACCAAATTCAGAAGCTTTAGAAAAAAGTTTAAAAAAATAACATTGCGAGATTTAGCTAATAAAATTGAAGAAAAGTAAGAAAAAGTGCTCAAGTTTCCACAAATCGAGCCGAGAGGGCCAAATTGTATAGAAAACCAGCGAAAGGAAACAATTGAAGATAAGTTCGCAGACGATAGACGTAAGAATTAGAAAAGAAAAAGCCCCTTTTCCTTTGAGAGAACTGGGGCTAGGTTGGTCGCCAGAGCCTATGTGGAGATCAAGAGAAATGAACACATTTCCGGCATACCGAGTGCAACTTTATATTGAAAATGATTGGCAGGTGAGAGATGAGAGAGCCGCTCATTCTATTGTAAAGTTGCTTGCCAAAAGCCTGCATTCCCATCCACGTCTGAATGTATTGAGCACAGGCTAAGTAAACTACTGCAATAGTGACATTGCAGAGTTTGGCAACTGTTTCGCTTGAGCAAGAATCGATGTACCTGCTTGTTGCAAAATTTGTGCTTTGGTCATTTGCGTGGTTTCTTTCGCAAAATCTGTATCTTTAATTCGGCTGTTCGATGCGTCAACGTTTTCTTGGATATTCGCCAAGTTGTTGATGCTGTGACTCAAACGGTTTTGCTTCGCACCTAAGTCTGCACGTTGCGAGTCTACGTATTTCAGTGCCGAATCCAGCACAGAAATCGCGTTTTGAGAACCTTGTACCGTGGTCATATCAATATCTTGTACTGACGTTCTGATAGGTTCATCACTCAGGCCAAGCTCAGATGCTAATCCACCAGAAATGGAAATCTCGCCCTGAACGTTTGGATGCGCGACAAAAACTTGCAACTTGCCATCTTCACTTACAGACGCATTAATCATATCAGACTGACCATTAATGTAAGTGGCAAGCTCTTCGATGTCGTCGCCCGCTTTGGCATTAATGTTGATTTCTAGATCATCAACATTGCCGTCTTCGTCTTCACCCATACCTGGTAGCGTGATCTTCAAGTCAGATTTAGCTGGGTCAACGCTCCAGTTTTTATCTTTACCATTTTCAGATAAGAAGGTCACACCGCCCATGCGAGTATCGTCCGCACGAATGCTGGTGAGTCCCATGATCATGGCTTCTCCTGAGCTCGCACCAATCTGGAATGCTGCTTCACCGAATGAGCCGTTCAATAGACGACGACCACCAAATGAAGTGGTTTCTGCAATACGGTTTAGCTCGTCAATCAATGCCATTGACTCTTCGTTGATCGCCTGACGCTCAGCTGGAGAGTTAGTACCGTTCGATGATTGAATCGCAAGGTCACGCATTCGTTGCATGACAGAGGTTGCCTCATTCATCGCACCTTCAGCGGTTTGTGCAATCGAGATACCATCGTTCGCGTTACGCATTGCGACATCTAGGCCACGAGACTGTGCAGTTAAGCGGTTAGAGATCTGTAGACCTGCCGCATCATCTTTTGCACTGTTAATCTTATGTCCTGAAGATAAGCGCTCCATCGACGTGTTTAATTCATCAGTCGCTTTGTTTAGGTAACGCTGCGCGGTCATCGCGGAGACGTTAGTACTAACTGTTACAGCCATTTTGCTCTCCTGTTGAGTTCGCAAGCTTTTGCGAAGCGGCCAGCTTTACTCTCATTTGGATAAGCACTGACCGTAAAAGTTACTTGCTAAATCTGCCTTAAACGCAGGGTTTAGAATCTCTAAATCTGTTCTGATATTTTCAATACAATTTGTGTGCCAACTTGCGTAAATTATTTAACTACTTTTAAAAGAATCAAATAAACAATAAGTTAGCTTTATCATTAAGCTATTTCCGGTTTGTCAGACTCATCTTAGCCCAAGGGTATTGAACGCTGCCCTGTTGCCGCCCGACTTGCCTCCCGCATCATTGCCGCTTTGGGTAAAATCGTGCCGCATGACATCTCAGACTCTCAGGTTACGTCGACTTATCGCGCTTAAGGCTTTGCACATAAGGCATCAAAATCAGACAATGTGTATGAGTGTCATACTAGATGTAGTTAAACAACGTTAGATCTTTGGTCTTACCGAATGCTTGTTGCGATGCCTGTAACGCTCGCGAGTTTTCACTGAACTCGATCACGGCTTTAGAGTAATCCAAGTCCTCAAAGTTGCTCTTCGCTTTTGCGAGAGACAAATTAAAGTCTTCATGATTTTGCTCTTGGATATCCAGCGTACTCAATCGAGCACCGGCATCTGTACGCGCTTTATTCAAATGGATAAAAGCAGCGTGGAATTCTTCTGTCATTTGGTGCAATTTGGCGGTCGCCGACGTATCCGAAACCGATTTGTCTGACCATGCCATTGCATCCTTGAAGGTATCGAAAATGCTGAACTCTGCCCGCTTTTCGATCTCAATGCTGTCACCAGGCGTAATTTGGCCTTTTACGTGCACTTTCAGGCCTTTGTATTCAATCCCTTTCTCTGGAGAAAACTCATCGGCATCCACTACTTTGCCGTTACGCTCTAATTGGTAACCAAATTTGCCGTTATTCATATCGACAAATGTCACGCGATACGCCGCATCATCCTTAGCGTCAACGTTAGTAGCTTTGTTTAGCAACAGCTCAGAGCCATTTTGTAGATCGTAATTCGGCTGATAGTCGCCAAATGGGTTTGGTATCTCCATAAACAGCTTGCTGCCAGGATCGTTCATTGGCATCTCAAGCATGCTAGAAACTTTCATTTTGCGCTGATAATCGTCCCCAGCGTATTGCACGCTACCATCTTTATCGCGATAAAATGGTTGGCTTTTTGGCTTAGTGCCAGCAAACACGTAGTTACCAGATTCATCTTGCGAGTTCACCAAGTTAAGGAAGTTGTTCGCAATCTCTTCTAGCTCACGCTTCTTTGCTTGTCGGTCTTCAGCAGAAAAGGCACCGTTAATCATCTCCATCGTTAAGCGCTTCGACTCGTCGGCAAAATTCTCCGCATTGGCGATATTAACTTCGTGGTTTTCTAGACGATTACGCACCAACACTATCGAGCTAAGATATTGTTGTAGCTGTTCTTGTTGCTGACTAATGTTTTGGATGTAATGCGCAGCGAGGGGGTCGTCACTAGGTTTCAGTAACTTTTTCCCTGAAGCAAGTTGCTCTTGGTTGTGGTGAACCTTATTCTCTTGACGACGCAGATCATTTTGTACGGACTGATAGTTATGGAAACTAGAAATTCGGGTTAGCACTTATCTCTTCTCCTTACCTCAGTTGTAAAATGGTATTGAAGGTATCATTCGCCGCTTGCATCACACGTGATGAAGCCATGTACGCTTGTTGAAACTTCATCATGTTGGCCGCTTCTTCATCGAGGTTAACGCCAGAAATAGAAGCAACGCGCTCTTGCGCCGCTTCATGCTCTAAACGAGCGACGGAGGCTAAACGGTTTGCTGTAGAAGATTTCAGTCCAACTTCAGTATTGAGGTTATGATAAACATCGATCAAGGTACTGGATTTTCCATCCATCATCTTGTCTGTTTGGATCTTCTGCATTTTTCTCAAGTTGCCGTTACCACCTTCAGAAGGCACCAAGTTTGCGGTGAATTTATCATTCATCAGTGCGCCTTCGCTCAACTCAAACACGGTTGCATCGCCGTTTTTATACAGCGGATGGCTTTTCGGCACTGAGATTTCAATCATCGGGTTATCTTTATCTAACGGGTATGAGTATTTGTCCGATAGTAAATTACCCTTGTTATCCGTGATCTTTAACCACGGCTTATCATGCTTCTCGTCGGCTGGTTGTACGGTAACCTCAAACTCTTTAACATCCCCCGCCTCACGAATTTTAAACTTGGCGTTACCTTGGGCAAAAGTGGTTGAGGCTTCATAACTTTGTGCGGCAATAGCTTTTGCGTCATTGGTTTCCATCTTTATGATGGCTGCACCACTTCTCGTTGGGCGGAGCAATACGCGCTCACCGGCGGCAAGGCCTTCACCAATTTGCACTTTCATACCATCCAGAACAAACGACGAATCCGAACGGTCGATGTTCAACGACATTTGCTCACCTTTCGGTGTTGTCACGCTGTATTGGTCGCCATCAAAACGCAGCGAATATTCACCACCTTTGATCGCGGAAATGTCCTCGATGTAAACCGCAACATCAGCTTGTGAGTCAGGCGCAGCAAAAACTCGAGATTTTGCCACCAGCTCAGAGTTCACGTCGGTAAATACGTCTTTACCTATCTTGCCGTTGAGATCCAGACCTTGAGATTGCAGCTGATTAATTTTGTAGGAAAAGCCCGTCGCTAAACGGCCCATTTCATCTTGCAGTTGTGGGATGTGTTTGTCGCGCATTTCAAGTAAAGCGCCGATTTTGCCATCCATATCATCAGACTTGATCGCTTTAATGCCATTCCCTTCCACCATTGCTAATCGTCTTTGATGAACATCCGGATAGCCATCGATCATTTTGAGCTGGCTTGCTTCCGTGCCAGAAACAAGAGTGTGTCCATTGCCGATATGAACATTAAACCCTTCCGCATTTTTGCGTGGGGTTACGGTAACTTTGGTGTACTCTGACAGCTCAGTAACCAGCTTTTCATGCTGATCCATCAGGTCATTATGTGGACCGGGAGTACGCATCATCAGTCGATGAATATCGCGAATTTCCAACGCAAGTTGGTTAACGCGCTCAATGCCCATATCCAATTTTTTATTGGTGACATCAGATTGCAGTCGCACGGTTTCGTGGAAATCATTTAATGTATCAGAGAAGATTTTCGCCTTTTCCAATACCACTTTTCGTGCCCCTAAATCGTTCGGGGTATCTGCCATGGTTTTTACCGCATCGAACCACTCATTCAGGTTCTCAGGAATTTTCTTCGATGCCACAGAGCTCAACATACTAGAGAGCATATCAAGATTGTCTTGGGTATCCGTTTTGTTGGCATTGTTGGTCGACGACAGGTTCAGTTCATTCACGGCAAACTGATCCCACGAGCGGCGAACATTTTCCACATGCACACCCATGCCGTAGGTAGAACCACCAAACATGCGCGGATCATTCGTGCCTTGGATAACAGACTGACGGCTATAACCCTCTGTATTAACATTAGAAATGTTATGACCAGTGGTGTTTAATTGTCTCTGAGCAGTAAGCACACTTTGAGTACCTACATTCAGAAGATCTGACGCCATACATGCCCCCGAAAACGAAATATAAATCGGCAAAACCGATCACCTAGACACATTAAAAGCAAAAGATGTGCCAAGTGATAGAAAGGCGTAGATGTTCAGATAAAGTGAAGGCTTGCACTATGGCAAGCCTTCGAGAACGTCATAAATTGTCGCAGAGACATTACATACTTTCGATTTTATCCTTCACCTGCAGGACTTTATCTGCGTAATTCGGATCGGTCGCGTAACCCGCACTGTGGATACCGCGAATAAACAACTCTGAATTTCCGCGTTTCTGCAATGCTGTCTCGTAACGTGGGTTGTCATTCAAAAATCGTACAAAGTCATTAAAGCTGTCTTCGTAACTTGAGTAGGAGCGAAACGCTGCCGTCTCTTTCACTGGCGTGTTATCGTGGAACTCTAAAGTTTGAGTCGTCACTTTGTCACCCTGCCAGCTTCGATCTGCTTTGATATTAAATAAGTTGTTGCTGCTGCCACGCGCGTTCTTCACGACCTTTTGTCCCCACCCCGTTTCCAAAGCGGCTTGCGCAAGTAGCAAAGATGGCTCGACACCTAGGGCTTTCGCAGCTTTCTCCGCGTATGGCTTCATCGAGTTAACAAAGGATTCTGGTGAATCGAATCGAGTGGGTTCATTGCTTGGTCGAGATAGTTGACCAGATTCAATCAAGCGCTGTTCAATCTCGCGCGCTTTTTTCGGGTCAACACGACGATATTCCGCAGCATTGTTTGCCGCATCACGCATAGCCGTTTCTTTTTTGTCGTTCCCTTGCCCAGCCGTTAATTGCTTAACAATCATATCGGCCAGTCCCATTGAACCAGACGAACTCAATTCACTCGCCATCTGTTCATCCAACATTTGTCGGTAGAACTTCTCGTTTTGGCTGTTCATCATGTTGGACTCAAAGCCCTCATTGGCTTCACGCATGGATTTCAACATCATGGAGGTGAAGATCGATTCGAACTGACGAGCAGCCGCATGCAATGCTTCTTGCTCGCCATCTTTTCCCTCTTTCACTGCTTTTTGACGCAGAGTATCCAGAGAACTGATGTCATGGATAAAACCAATGTCGTTAGGATTGTTCATTATACCTACCTCCTAACCATTAAATGATGATCAACTGGCCTTCAATGGCACCAGCTTGCTTCAATGCTTGTAAAATTGCCATCAAGTCCGAAGGCGCAGCCCCGACTTGGTTCACGGCACGGACCAAATCATCCAACGTTAAGCCTGGTTCGAACTTAAACATTTTGCCTTGCTCTTCGCTGACTTCGATATCCGAGTCTGGTACGACTACGGTTTGCCCACCAGAAAAGCCGTTAGGTTGGCTAACATTCAGGTTTTCTTTGATCGCAACCGTCATGCCGCCGTGCGTTACTGCTGCTGGTTTAAGACGCACATGCTTACCAACTACGATGGTGCCCGTGCGAGAGTTAACGATGATTTTGGCTGCACCATCTGCTGGGTCGAACTCTAGGTTTTCGATTGCCGATAAGAACGCAACACGCTGGCTGACGTCACGAGGAGCACGCACGCGCACTGATGTCGCGTCAACAGCGCTCGCCATTTGTGGGCCAAGGAAGTTGTTTACAGCATCCGCCATACGTTGAGCCGTTGTGAAATCTGACTCAAGCAAGTTGAACGTGATGTAATCACCACGACCAAATGGGTTTGGAATTTCTCGCTCTACTGTCGCACCACTAGAGATAAGACCAACGGTTGGATTGTTACCTACGATTTTAGAACCGTCAGCGCCTTCAGCACTGAAGCCGCTCACCACTAAGTTACCTTGAGCAACCGCGTAAACTTGACCGTCGAGACCTTTGAGGAACGTTTGTAGTAGCGTACCACCACGCAAACTTTTAGCACTTCCGATGGAAGAGACAGTCACGTCCACTTGCTGACCCGGTTTAGAGAAAGGCGGCAACTCTGCCGTAACCATGACTGCGGCAACGTTTTTAATTTTTGGCTTTGTGCCCGGCGGCATCTGAATGCCGAAGTTTTGCAGCATGGCGGCGAAACTTTGCTCTGTAAACGGGTTCGCTTCACCCGTACCCGGTAAGCCTGAAACCAAACCATAACCCACGAGTTGGTTGCTTCGTACACCTGCCACTTGCGCGACGTCTTTGATACGTGCGGCTTGGGCTACGGTAGAAAACAGAGCAACGCTCATCAGTACTAAAAGGAGTTTTTTCATGCTTACTTATCTCTTGCAGTCAAATTGCCGTCAGCACGGCGTGTTATAGCGCTACATTAAAGAATCGTGCCAAGAAGCCTGGCTCTTGCATATCTTGTTGCAAACCAGTGCCAGAGTACTGAATTCTTGCGTTAGAAACGCGATTTGATGCAATGGTGTTGTCGAAATTAATATCATCCGGACGAATAGTGCCACTTAAACGTATGTACTCATCACCCGTATTTAGCGTCATCCACTTCTCACCGCGGATCACGAGGTTGCCGTTTGCCAGTACTTCGATCACCTCAACAGTGATGTAACCACTGATGCTGTTGCTCTGTTTTGCAGAAGAGTCACCTGCAAATGAGTTGGAGTTGTTTAGGTCATAAGAGAAATTATATTTTCCGCCAATTTGCAGCTCTTCTCCGCCCACTTGAAGCGGGTCCATTTGCGCTTCATTGGTTTTCGATAAATCGGCATTTGCGCTTTTCGTCGCACTGGTTGTCTCATCCAGTGTTACGGTAATAATGTCGCCAATACCACGTGGTTTAGAATCGTCGTATAGATCGGTAATGTGCTCGGCGCTAAACAACGAACCTGTTGCAGCAGCGTAATGCTCAGGTTTGTTTTTCGGATGAATTGGAGCCCAAGCAGGGTCGCCAGCAACCGGATCGCTTCTACCACGTAAAGTATCTACAATACCGCTGCTCTCTTCTTTCGATTTATCGCCTTCTACTGCGTCGACCACAGTGGTTGCTTGTGTCACTTCATCCGTTTCAATCGGTTCCAACATGGCACAGCCCGACATCGTAGCAATCAAAGCGAGTAGGCAAATACGTTTCATCGTGAGCTCCTCAAATCTTGCTCTTAATCGTTACAATTGCTGGTTAACGAAGCTCATCATCTTATCGACTGACGAGATCACTTTTGAGTTCATTTCGTAAACGCGCTGGGCTTCGATCATATTGACCAACTCTTCTGTTACATTCACGTTGGACGCTTCCAGCATGGATTGACGAATTTCCCCCAAACCGTCCAAACCAGGAACACCCTCTTGTGGATCGCCACTGGCACCCGTTGGTAAGTAAAGGTTCTGACCAATTGGCTCTAGGCCACCCGGGTTAACAAAGTCTGTAATGGTTAGCTGACCAACGACTTGGTTGTCTTGCTGACCTCGGACGCGAACCGACACTTCACCATCCGTACCGACAGTAATAGAAATCGCATCTTCTGGAATCACAATTTCAGGCTCTACAGGGTAGCCAGAACCCGACGTGACTAACGTGCCTTCACCATTGAGCGTGAACTGACCGTTACGGGTATAACCGATGTTGCCGTCCGGCAATGTCACTTGGAAAAAACCGTCGCCTTCCACCATCATGTCCAGTGCGTTGGTCGTTGTCTGTGCATTGCCGTGCGTGTGCACTTTTTGCGTCGCAACCACTTTAGAACCCGCACCTAGCATCAAGCCACTTGGCAGTTCCGTGTTCTGAGATGACTGGCCGCCAGGCTGGTTGATGTTCTGATAGAACAAATCTTCGAATACTGCACGGCTCTTTTTGTAGCCGACAGTAGAGGCGTTCGCCAAGTTGTTCGAAATCGTGGCAATGTTGGTTTGTTGGGCGTCTAGACCTGTTTTACTTACCCATAGTGCTGGATGCATAGTGAACCTCTAACTCTGTTAACTCATACGAAGCAGTGAATCTGAAGATTTATCCATTTCTTCAGCTGTGCTCATCATCTTGACTTGCATTTCAAACTGACGTTGTAAGTCAATCAATGCGGTCATTTCACCTACGGCATTCACGTTACTGCCTTCTATCGCTCCCGTCTGGAGGCTAACAGTCGCGTCTGCTTCGTAAGGTTGGTTTGGAGTTTTATGGCGAAATAAGCCATTGGTGTCTTTAAACAAGCTTTGGTCATTAGGCTTAACAAGCTTAATGCGATCAACCGCTTGGAATTCTTCTGCCGGGGCACCTTGAGGAAGCACAGAGATGGTGCCATCCCGACCGATTTCAATTTTGGAGAGAGGAATAGGCAAAGTAATCGGCGCATCGTTTTCACCCAGCACCAAATGACCACTTGCGTTGGTAAGCATGCCATTTTGATCGACTTTTAGGTTGCCGTTACGGGTCAACCCTTCTTTCCCTGTGTGATCGAGTACCGATATCCAACCGCTGCCTTCAATCGTCACATCCAGATCACGCCCTGTTGTAATCACGCTACCTTGAGCAAAGTTATGCCCTGGACGCTCTGTCATGCTGAATACACGTGAAGGATGGCCTTCACCATAAGCCTGCATTGAGCGAGCCTGTGCTAAATCAGCCCGAAATCCGGTCGTGCTTACGTTAGCCAAGTTATTAGCGCGCAATTGTAGTGCCTGCATATTTTGCTTGGCGCCACTCATTGCGAGAAACAGTGCGCGATCCATAAATTACTCCAAAAAATCTCTCTGTACACGGAGTAAAAGCAATAGTTATGCCAAAATAAAAATAGACTTACTAATCAATACCTTGAATTAATAACAAACTATTAAAAGAGGTCAATAGAGGCAGAAAACTGTAACGAGAGGCAAGGTTTTGATCCATACGGCGGCAACAGCGGCAAATCGTAGATCAAAGCATGCTTAGCCTGAGTGAGGTGTATTCAGGCTAAGCATCAGATGAATGTCATGATGAAAGTGAACAAAGCGGTAATTACTAAGAAGCAACCACACGCCATTGCTTACTCAAGCAGAGTATCGAATGACCCAGCTAGTGCTCTAGCGGATCTGTAAGATATTCTGTTGTAGTTGGTTGTGTACTTCTAGCGAACGTGAGTTTGCTTGGAAGTTACGCTGAGCAGAGATCAGGTCCACCAACTCCTGAGTCATATCAATGTTTGACTGTTCCAGCATACCGTTATTGATGGTGCCGAAAGAGCCTTTATTTGATTCACCCCAGATCTTGTCACCAGAGAACTGCGTTGAATCCCATTGAGTGCCGCCTTTCTTATCCAGACCTTGCTCGTTTGGAACACGTACGAGAGCAACACGACCCAATGTAACGTTTTCACCGTTTGAGTAAGTCCCCAATACGCTGCCGTTTTCATCGAAGTCAACTTTGGTTAGGAAGCCCGTTGTTGCACCGTCTTCGTCAAACTTAGTTAGTTCGAACGGAGCCGCAAACTGTGTTGCTGAGCCTAAGCCGAAGTTAAGCGTCTGCGCAGGATCAGCACCATTCATATCGACTGGTGTCGTATTCGTCGCTGGATCGCCCAGAGCCACAGAAGTGATTGGCTGACCATTGTTCAAGCTCGCCAACGTACCATCGTTGTTGAACTTCATGGTATGCCCCACATGACCTGTTGGCGTTTGCGCATCACCAGCCGCAACATTTAAAGGCTTTTCACCTTCTTTATCTGTCACGGTGTAGTAAGTGTTCCATGTATTTGGCTGAGTCTGATCTTTCAAGTAATACGTCGTTAGCTTGTAAGACTGACCCATCGAGTCATAAATTGTCGAAGAGGTTGAACGGTTGTATGTATCTGGGTCTGAAAAATCAAACTGCGTTGGATCTTTCAAATCGCCGTTCGCTGGCAAGTTCACACCCACTTCAATGTTTGCTGTTTGTTTTGGCTTACCAAATTCAGCAGGAATATTGATGGGTTGTGGCTCGTATGAAGAAACCTCACCAGAGCTTGGGTCCACTTGGTAACCTAATAAGAACTCGTCGTTCGCGGTCACCATGTAGTTTTCTTTATTTAAGTGAAATGCACCATTACGTGTCAGTTCATTCTGTTGTGGAGTTAGACGCTCTTTCGCTACAGCGAAAAAACCTGTCCCCGAAACACGCAAATCCATTGGGTTGTTGGTGTAAATGCTAGAGCCTTCATGGAACTGCTGTGCCACTTGGCTTGCTTGTGCACCACCACCCGGTGTGGTTTTTGCGTTAGTAAATAAAGAGTTAGAGTAGACATCAGCAAACTCAGCACGGGACTCTTTAAAGCCGTAAGTGTTGGCGTTCGCAATGTTGTTACTGGTGGTGTTCAAATCCAGTTGGGCGGCGGACAAACCGCTTAAAGATACATATGACATTCCAAAATCTCCTAATCTAGCGAGCTATGACTACGCTTTGCCGACTTCCAATACTTCTGCAAGTCGAACTGGCGATTCAAAACCAGCCAGATTGAGTAATACGTTTCCGTCACCTTTGCCAAGCAATACGCTGTTTACGTTGGCATACGTCGATACTGGGAACTCTTGCGACTCCCCCTCAACTAAGCCAGACGCTTTCACTTTGTATTTGCCAGCTGGCAGTGGATTTCCGCTTTCATCTTTACCGTCCCAAAGCACACGCGTGTCGCCGGCTGGTTTCGCCCCTACCTCAAAGGTACGAACCAGTTGGCCAGCTTCATCCTCTACACGAACAAACAGATTATCGATAGATTGTGAAAGCTTAACCATTGCCGCCATTGGTGCGTCGTCCTGCTTCACACCTGCTGCTCCTGGGACCAATACGTCACGCCCTACCAAAGAGGAAGCTTGTAACGCTTGATTTGATGTCATTGACGAATTCAAACTCTCAAACTGAGTGTTCATCTTGCCAATACCATCAACGGTCGCAAATGAAGCCATTTGCGCAATCATCTGGTCATTACTTACCGGCTTAAAAGGGTCTTGCTGAGACAGTTGCTTCGTGAGCAATGATAAGAAGTCTTCCTGTTTTAGGTCCTGCTTACCCGTGCTCTCTTCCGCTTTCTTGTTACTCTCTTGTAGACTTTTAAGCTGGTCGATATAGGACAAGCCGCTTTGACCAACGTTGTTAATTCCGGCCATACGCTACCCCCTTATCCTTATTGACCCATCTGCAGCGTACGCAGCAGCATTTGTTTACTAGAATCAGCGACTTGTACATTAGTCTGATATGCACGAGAAGCTGAAATCATGTTTGCCATTTCTTCCATTACATTGACGTTAGGCTTGTAGATGTAGCCTTCTTCGTTTGCAAGGGGATGGTCTGGGTTGTACTCCGCAATCAGCGGTTTATCACTTTCTACAATACCCATCACTTTCACTGGCACCGTATCACCGCCACGCATGGCGTTACTTAACTCTGCACCAAACACTGCATGACGCGCTTTGTAAGTGTCTTTCGCAGAGCTGCTGACACTGTCGGCGTTCGCCAAGTTGCTTGAGGTAGTATTCAGACGAACGGATTCAGCGCTCATTGCGGAACCTGTCACATTGAAAACGTTAAATAAGCTCATCTAAATTATTCCCCTTTGATTGCTTTGGTTAAGTTCTTGAATTTGCTGCCTAGAAAGTCGAGTGATGCTTGGTGTCTGATTTGGTTTTGCATAAACAAGTTACGCTCTAAATCCAAGTCTACCGTGTTGCCATCTCCCGTATCTGGTTGCGTAGGAAGACGATATAACTTGTCCCCAACCAACGTCGTAGTGGCAGGAATATGCCGACCATCTGTGCGACTAAGACCAATGCTTGCCCCAGATGTTGCCGCTTGCAATTCCTTCGCAAAGTCTAAACCTCTTGCTTTGTAACCAGGCGTGTTTGCTTGTGCGATATTGGTGGAAATCACCTCTGCATTGCGCTCACGTACGCCCACCGTGTGCTGGTGGATGCCTAGTGCATTGTCAAAAGATATAGCCATGTTTGCCTCTACAATTAAGAACTGACCGTGATTGATAACCAAAAAGCAATTAGCATGCCAAGACCTAAAGCATTACACCAACCTAGTGGTTACCGTGAATTGAAATAGCAATAAGTGAGCCAAAGTAACTGGAATGTCATGTCGTATCACTTTGCTCACTTAATAAAGATACACCGTGTTGAGGGCACAAGGCAAAAACGCGCTTCAACTAATTGAGTGATACATGAAACGCTCGGCGCAGAAAGGTAACAAACAAAAAAGCCTGACACGAAGTCAGGCTTTTCTATCAATGAAGAGATACCGCTATTTAAGCTTGTAAATGATGCCCGGATTACAGCGCACCATTTCAAATTTATCAGTCAGACCAGTTAGCGACTCTGATGCCCCTAACAGCAAGTAGCCACCAGGGTTTAAACTGCTCGCCATTTGGTTAAGCACTTTAGATTTCATTTCTGGAGAAAAGTAAATCAATACGTTACGACAGAAAATGATGTCGAACTTACCCATCAGTGCGTAACTGTCCATCAAGTTTTGTGGACGAAAGTTCACCAAACGCTTGACGTTATCTTTGACTTTCATGCGACCACCGTCCGCATTTTCAAAGAAGGTGCGACGACGTTCTGGTGAAAGCCCGCGACCCAAAGCCAAGTTGTCGTACACCCCTGCACGACACATCTCGAGCATACTTGCCGAAATATCTGTGGCTGTAATGGACACGTTTGGTAACAAGCCCGGCTTGCGCTGTTGCGTTTCCAGGATCGTCATTGCAATAGAATACGGTTCTTGGCCCGATGAACTGGCAGCAGACCAGATCTTAATTGGGCGCTTGCTTGCCGCTACTTCTGGCAATAATTTGTCAGCTAAAACCGTGAACGGATAAGTATCTCGAAACCACAAGGTTTCGTTAGTCGTCATCGCATCCACAGCGGCGACTCGTAATTCTCGATTACGCCCTGTAACAACATCACGTAGCAAATCTGATAACGATGCGAGCTTAAACTTCGTCACTAAAGGACTCAGTCGGCTACGCACGAGGTATTGCTTGCTATCACCTAACACGATGCCACATTGCGATTCTAGAAAACGGCTAAAGTCACGATACTCTTGATCACTGATTGTAATAGCAGTCATTAATGTCTCTTTTATTGTGTTAATGCAGATTTAACCGCGTTACCCAACTCATCTGGGTTAAATTTCGCAATGAAGGTGTTGGCACCTACACGCTCAACCATAGCTTGGTTGAATACACCACTTAATGAAGAATGGAGGATAACATAAAGGTCTTTCAAATCGGCATGTCTGCGAATTTCAGCCGTTAAGGTATAGCCGTCCATTTCTGGCATTTCAATATCGGAAATAACCAACGAAATTTGATCGTAGATATTGCCTTCTTGAGCCATTTCAATCAACTTATTGTACGCTTCTTTGCCGTCTTTGACAGATACGACCTCAAAACCGATGGATGTAATCGCACGCTCTACCTGTTTACGCGCGACCGTCGAGTCATCAGCAATCAGTATGCGGCGTACAATAGGCTTTTCTTGTTCTGCTTGTGCGATTTCTTCGCCAATAGCGGAATCCATCGTTTCATCAACTGGCGCAATTTCTGCCAGGATTTTTTCAACGTCAAGGATTTCAACCAGCTCATTGTCAATGTTTGTCACGGCAGTCAAGTAGTGCGCTTTACCTGCACCGTCTGGCGGTGGCAAAATCGCTTCCCAATGCATATTGATAATACGCTCAACCGATGATACCAAAAATGCTTGGATCGTACGGTTAAATTCTGCAATAACAACAAAACATTTATCTAAATCAGTGGTTGGGCGGCCACCAATTGCCAGGCTCAAATCAATAACGGACACGGTATGGCCGCGGATATGAGCGATACCTTTAACCAGAGGGTGTAGATTTGGCATTGAAGTCAGCTTAGGGCACTGTAGTACTTCTTTCACTTTGAATACGTTAATGCCGTAGCGCTGTCGGCCCATCAGTCGAAAGGTCAATAATTCCAATCGGTTCTGACCGACGAGTTGCGTACGCTGATTCACCGAGTCAAGAATCCCCGTCATATGCTCATCTCCATCTCAAACTTTTTGTTTTTAAATGATACTCTACCACTGGCAAGCACGATACCAGGGAGACAGTATGGCGTATTTCACTTTCACTTCGACACCATTGACTATGACAATATGTAGAGCGCTAATTACAAAGTACGCTAAGTCTATCGGCATTTTGCTCAGTATGTTTAGCTTTTTTGTTCATTCAGCTTCAGATAATCAGATCGAGCAAATAAAAACAGCAGCAGAACAACATATTCTTGCTACGGTTGATCAGCCTGATGGTGGCGAGCTATCTGTTAATGCGGCAGAGATCGACTCGAGAATAAAAGCAACGGATTGCCCTATTCCGTTAGATACATCTGCCTCTTCCACCAGCAGCACGAGAAGTAACATCAATGTGTTAGTGGAATGCCAACCGGATGACTGGAAAGTCTATGTCCCTGTGAGGATCTCGGTATCAGTACCAATGATCGTCGCGACACGAACACTAGGGAGAGGAGAAATCGTCAGCGCATCGGATGTTACCACTTCCATGATCGAGCTACAGCGCTTTCGTAAAGATGGATTTTCTAGCTACGATCAAGTGGTTGGGGCAAAGCTAAAGCGTAATGTTCGCTTAGGCGATGTCGTAGAGAGAAATGATGTTTGTGTGGTATGCCGAAATGAAAAGGTCATTATCAAAGCGGTGAATTCTGGCATGACGATCACAACGCAAGGCACAGCATTGCAGGATGGTTCAGCTGGCGATCAAGTAAGAGTGAAAAATGATAAGTCACAACGTATAATAGAAGGCATAGTGACTGACATTGCGGAAATCACTGTTAATTTTTAATACCCACTGGTAGCGTGTTTAAACTGATCAATAAAAATGCAAAAAATGACTAAAGTTATTTTTGCGCTGGTCGATAGTCTGGATACCAGTATTACGATACAAGGCAAAGGTTAAACATGGCAGGTATAGATAATATACGTTCAGGGCAAATGATGACGACAACAAGTCGCGCACCTGCACGTAACGATTCCAATGCTACCAGCACGACAGAATCAAAAAAGGCGCCAGCGCAACAAGACGCAGTATCACTCAGCCAGCAAAGTAAAGCCGTCAGTAAACTCCAGAAGGATATGGCAGCTTCTCCGGCATATGACAGCGCCAAAGTTGCAGCAATCAAAGAAGCTATCACAAACGGTTCATACAAAGTCGATCCTGAAAAATTGGCTGACAACATGATTAAGTTTGAAAACGAATTGCAAGGCAAAAGCTAACTGACTTAGGCCGAAGGTAAGTATTTTATGGCAGCATTAGTCGATCTCGTTAATTTCCAGCTAGAAAATGCTAAGGCACTTTCCGCTGTTTTACGCCAAGAAACACAAGCAATCACGGCGCGTGTCTCTACCGAGATTGAGAACATTGCCAAACAGAAGATGACGCTCATTGATCAGCTCAGAACAACTGATCAGCGAATCGCCTCTCACCCGCACGTCAATCAACTTACTGAAGATGAGCACCTAAGTCAGGTTGTTGCTCAAATCCAATCGATCGTCCTCGACTGTCAACAAGTTAACCAAGTAAATGGCGAATCGCTTAGTCGCGCACAGCTGAGCTTCAATAAACTCAACAACATGCTTCAGCGAACTCATGGCAAAGTTGGCATGACCTACAATGCGGGCGGAAAAACCCACACCATCTCGACGCTTGGCACCAATATAAAAGCTTAAACGTCACTCCTACCCTCAATTCCCGCGCTCACGTAGATATAAAAAAAGCGACTCATTGTTACCAATCAGCCGCTCAAAAAGATTATCTGTCTAGTGAAATGGTTTAAAACAAGGTTTGCTGACGCTTCTCAGGTACCTGCTGAACTTCTCCATAATCACGTAGCTTATCCATCTTACGGATATCCAGACGCAGCTCAGTCACATAACTGTCTTCAACAAGATAACTACGCACAACTTCTGCACCACGAATTACACCATCGACGGCACCAGTGGTGCTTTCAATACCCAAACGCTGGTCTTGCAGCTCTGCACGTCCACTAACACGCATGCCATAAACTTGCTCTGCTAGCTCACGATAAGCATCAATTTTTGATGCGCGCATTGCTCGTACACGCTTTTCTTCTACTGTGCGGCCTGTTTGCTCACTGACGCTGGCGTAACCCACCGCCACTAAGATTTCATCTTGACGCATCTGTTGTAATGGCTGACACCCAACCAATATCAGTGTGGCAACAATAAATAATAACTTCTTCATGCTTCTATCCTATGGACGGAGAATCACAGTGTACGGCTGACGAATGGTAGGGTCAGAACGAATCAACACACCATCTTGTGTGCGGATGCTATTTAACGTATCTAAGTCACGCCCAATACGGTCAGCCGGAAGGAAACCTTGCGCTGTCGCTACAACTACACGGCTTTGCATGCCAACCACGCGTGCATTGACAAGCACTCCGCCCTCTTGGCGCAGCATTGTTCCGGTCAGTACATACTGAATTTGCTGCTCTTGAGCTAAATCTTGCCAATCACGACTTAAAGCAAAATCGCCCTGCTGCGTCACTTGAATAGAGCCCGTAGTTTTGAAATCAACCACTTTAAACCCTCGGCGCTGAAACTGATGGATAAAACCTTCAGAGACCGAGTTACCTAACCAGTTTGTTGCATCCATATTTTGTAGATCAACAAACGAGGTAATCGCAATCGGTGTCCGCGCTGATACTGCCACATTAGAAACCATCAGGTCTTCTGTCATGCTCTCAATGAAAAAGTCCATCGTATGACGCGGACTATCCATCAGCATGAACTGGCTTCCCGAGTAAGGTTCTTTACCATTGTAAATCGGTGAGTACGCGCACGATGTCAGAAGCGTCATCATCGATGCGGCGACAAGCCACTTTTTCATGGTTTGATTCTCCAGATAATCTTAGGTGATACCGTTCTTTATTAATTCCTTTCCAAGAAAGTGAATATTGGAACAGTCTTTGCTTTTCTTTGTTTGCCTAACGAAGAAAAACCCACCAAACTTCACTGAATTTGTTAAAGCAATATTTATACCCGAACGGTTGTAACCAATGAAAAAAATATTAAACAGTCTGTTTTCAATCACTTTAGTGATGCTTGTGCCTTTTAAGGTAATGGCATCTTGGTATGAAGTCACAGGCGTTGCCACCATCGTTTCTTCAGAAGAGACGGCAAGGCTCCATGCGTTGGAAGACGCGCTGTTCAAAGCCGTCAATTTTTCGGGCGCAGATATTGGCAGTATTAGCAACTTGATGCCGCTATTAGAAGAAAGCCGCAACGAATACCAGTTTACCAATCATGAAGTCCGTTACATTTTGGTCGAGTCTGAACGCAAACGTCGCGGTAAAGTCGAGGTAAAAATCCGCGTTGATATTTATCCATCGGCAACGGGTTGCCACACCGATCAATACAAAAAGACAATGCTGGTCGGCAATATTGAGGTCGCATCACCACAACAAGCAGTGATGGGACAAATTTATCAAGTTGGTGACGATTTTAGCCACGTAGTGAACCGTCAACTTGATCAAACCTCACGCAGCTTTGTGTCTGTTGGTACAACGGACTACTCAATAAGCAGCAACTATCCTGCTCGCACTCAAATGATCGCACAAGACAATGGCGCACAATACATCATTGGAGGGGTCATAACCGATCTCACTGCAACGGTCGAATCTCAACTATTGCAAGATGACATCATCAATCGTCAGTTTGCGTTAGAAATGAAAGTATTTGATGGTAAAACTGGCCATGAAATCTTCAACAAAGCCTACCGTGAGGTCGCGCGTTGGCCATTTGCTAAGACGAGTCAAGTGGACACTCGTAGTGCACGTTTTTGGGCATCGACCTATGGCGAGATGATGCTTCGCGTTAGTCGCAATATTATGTTGGATCTGGAGTCGGAGCTGTCTTGCAAAATTACATTGCCAGAGGTTGTGGCAGTCTTCGGTAATACCGTAACGATGGATCTCGGCCGTATGCACGGCGTAAAAGAGGGAGACAAATTGCAGCTTTGGCACACCGCGTCGTTTATCGACCAAAATGGATTGCCAAGAAACAAAGTCTCGCAAAGCGAAATTACATTAACGGTATCACGCATATACGAACACGAAGCGGAACTGACGATTGATCAGCCAAATTTAGCATCTAGCGTTCAAATTGGCGACGTAATGAACAAGATCCTATAAAAGCAAACATTAAGTCTTGAGATATGCTCACTTTTGAATATCATAGGCAGCGCATCTTATTTGATTATACCAATGACCGTAGCGAATCGTTCAACGTGATGCTGATACAGATCTGGTAGATTGCTAGATTTGAACTCAGTAAAACAGTGCAATGAACTGCAACTATTGGTATTACGCCCCCATGGCACAGCTGGATAGCGCAGTCCCCTCCTAAGGGACAGGTCGTAGGTTCGAATCCTACTGGGGGCGCCATATCATAGCCTTAGCTCCCACTTGAGCTAAGGCTTTTTTGTATCTTCAATTTCAAGCCTCGCACTGCTCCCCCTAGTACACCGTGTTAGATAATCTTCCCAGTAATCAATATGATCGGATCGGGTGTTTCGGTTACGGGATAAACCCTTCTACTGATCTGACTTCTTCCCCTTGAAATCATTTCAACAAGCCCTATTTACAGTTTTGTATTTTATTACTTTAATTATCTATGAGTTTTGCTTACCCTTTTAGCTATTAATAAAATTATTAGTTAGCACTATGTCTAAGAGCAATTTAATAACTAACACTGGACACCGCTTTATTTCTAAAGGCAAGACAGCCTTTAAGATACATATCCATACCCCCGAGGATACGGTACTACACCGCTCGGTAGGATTTGTTCGTATTGGAGAAAAGAAAGGCTTACAAAAAGCCATTAAGCTGAGAAACGAGTTAGGCCGGCAAATGTGGGGCAAATTCTGGCGACGTCTTTTGAAAGACCCTTACTTAATGACCAGGCTTCCACATAGCGTTGAGCCTAAAATCGTTCACAAGCCTAACCCTACTCTTGAAAACCCTGACAACCGAGATACGTGTTACATCGCCAAGTGGCGAGAGTTCAATGATGACGGTGAGTATAAATATAAAACGGTGGTTCGCTCTATTAGTAAGTACGGCAAACTTGCCGCCTACATGCAAACCAAAAAAGCGTTGTTAGAAGCACATAAAGATAACTTGGAGATCCTGACATTTATGGGGCGTTTAAACAGCATTGATCTTAAGTAATACCTAGCCACTTTGAACATTTCAGTCAGTTTTTAAAGAGAAATAAAAAGCCCCAAAGAGCGAACTCTTTGGGGCTTTCAGCTTCAGTCTTCTATACTACGGTCGAATAGGAGCTTATTGCTGAACTTGGTATTCAAATTCTGGAACAACGATTTCTACGCGACGGTTTTGTTGACGACCTTCACGAGTGTCGTTTGAAGCGATTGGGTTGTTTTCACCTTCGCCACGAGCTTGGATACGTGATGAATCAATACCTTTTTCAACGAGCGCGTTAGCAACAGACTCAGCACGTTTTTCAGAAACCTTTAGGTTGTAAGCTGCTGGACCAGACGTATCTGTGTAACCTACAACTTCAACGTTCGCTTGTGGGTGCTCGTTTAGGAAAGCAACTAGGTTATCAAGTTTTGCAGCGCTCTCTGGTTTTAGAGTTGTGCTGTTTAGATCGAAGCTACCTGTGCCAATTGTTTGAGTTTCGAATGTTTTCGTAACTACAACTGGCTCTTCTACCACTTCTTCTACAACCACTTCTTCAACAACAACTGGCTCTTCTACGATTACTGGCTCATCGTTGCCGCCGAATTTGAAAGAAACACCTAGTGTTGCAGTGTTACCTGTCGCACGAGTTACATCGTTGCTGATGTCAGTCAGTGTTTGGTATTCCGCACGAGCTGTTACGTTTTGGCTTAGGTTGAATTCAAGACCAGCCGCGCCTAGGTAAGAGTAATCATCTTTGCCATCAAACATTACGTAAGCGCCACCCACTTTACCGTAAAGTGCGATGTCTTCAGTGATTGGTAGGCTAAATTTAGGAGCAAGAGTGATTGCTTCTACGTGGCCACCGAAAGAAGTTTGGTTAAAATCACCGATGTTGTCGAAACCCGCTTCTACTGCGAAGTATTTATTCATTTCGTAACCAACAAAAGCGCCAAGAGTAGAATCGTCTTTGTCACAAGCCTGGCCCGCTACACACGCGTCTTCCATCCATGACTTACCCATCTTACCACCAACGTATACTTCTGCTTGTGCTGCTGAAGCCATAAGTAGAGACGCTGAAATTACCGCTGCTAATTTTTTCATTATTGATTCCTCTAAAGAAGTTCTTTTGTTAGATGCCGAAATGCGCCGTCTGACTGACGTTGTATTTCAATTCTTTTTATTCATTCCTTGAGTGAGATACTTAGTCAGCTTCTTTTTATGCACATGCATTTTTTTTATGGAAGCAACTTACGTACATTTCCTGTTCAGTGATACATATCGCCATCTCGGTATCGCTGACGGGATGAACTATAACGCTAAGAAATCGCGAGAAAAATCCCAATTCTGTCAATTTATTGTCATCAAAAATCTCGACAACATGTGATCTTAAGCAAAAAAATCCCCACGCAATCACCACGCAAACGTTTGCTTTAATTTTTGGAACAACATAGCTAAAGCAAAGGTTTTTCTTAAAAATGAGACAAACAAAATGGAACTTTAAGGAACATGGATAAAAATCAATCAGATATTTGATATATAATCGCTCGTTTTTTATTCACGCCAACGATGTTTGGATTAAAAAATCTTATCCATATTGAGGTAAATTACAGGTGAAACCATCTCTTCATTCACCAATATGAGAGAAAGTTTCTCGTTATCTAAATTGAAGATACAAAAAAGCCGCGGTTGCTCACCGCGGCTTTGTGACTATTTATTCAAAAAGAACGTTCAGTTCAAAGCAATTATGCGTTTGCTTCACGCTCAGCAATGAACTCAAGCGCCATCTTAATGCGAGCAATACAACGCTCTTTTCCAACCAGCTCCATTACTGCATCGACAGAAGGAGACTGACCGCCGCCTGTTACAGCAACACGTAATGGCATACCGATTTTGCCCATGCCGATTTCCAACTCTTCACATACTGCTGCGATAACGCCATCTTTGATGTTCGCTGTCGTCCATTCAGTTAGTGCTTCCACTTTCGCTAATGCAAGTTCTAGAGGCTCTTTAGCCACGCCACGCAGGTGTTTCTTCGCTGCGCCCGCTTCAAACTCAGAGAAATCTTCATAGAAGTAACGGATTTGCTCAGCTAGCTCAACTAGTGTGTTGCAACGCTCACCCACCAGCTTGATCACGTCAGTAATAGCAGGACCATTCGTTACGTCTAGTTTTTGTTGGTCTAGATGCCATTGTAGATGCTCAGCAACGTACGCAGGATCTGAGTTCTTGATGTAGTGGTTGTTCAACCATTGCAGTTTGTCAGTGTTAAAAGCAGACGCTGACTTAGATACTGCGTTTAGGCTAAATAGATTGATCATCTCTTCTTGAGAGAAGATTTCTTGGTCCCCATGAGACCAACCAAGGCGCACTAGGTAGTTGTTTAGTGCCGCAGGCAGGTAGCCCATATCGCGGTATTGCATGACTGATACAGCGCCGTGACGTTTAGACAGTTTCGCGCCGTCATCACCCAGGATCATTGCACAGTGTGCAAATGTTGGTACTGGCGCACCTAGTGCTTCGTAGATGTTGATTTGACGAGGCGTGTTGTTGATGTGGTCTTCGCCACGAACAACGTGAGTGATACCCATGTCCCAGTCATCCACTACTACACAGAAGTTGTAAGTAGGTGAACCGTCAGTACGACGAATGATTAGGTCATCCATTTGATCGTTGCGGATTTCAATGCGACCACGGATTTGATCATCAAATACTACGCTGCCTTCTTTCGGGTTACGGAAACGGATAACACATGGATCGCCATCTTTTGCCGCTTCGTTTGCTGCTTTGATTTTTGGATGGTTAGCATCGTAGCGAGGCATTTCTTTATTTGCTTCTTGCTCTGCACGAATTTCATCTAGCAGCTCTTTAGACGCGTAACATTTGTAAGCTTTGTCTTCAGCAAGAAGCTTATCAACCATTTCGTTGTAACGGTCAAAACGTTGAGTTTGGTAGTAAGGACCTTCATCCCACTCCAAGCCTAGCCATTCCATGCCTTCAAGAATTGCATCAACCGCTTCCTGAGAGTTACGCTCAAGGTCTGTATCTTCGATACGTAGAACGAATTCACCACCTTGGTTTTTAGCGTATAGCCAAGAGTAAAGTGCAGTACGCGCACCACCAACGTGTAGATAGCCAGTTGGGCTAGGAGCAAAACGAGTTTTAACCGTCATTTGAGTTCCTTAGGGGTAATGAGCAACGAGAGATCTCTCGTTGTAATGTCAAGGATAAAAGTGGCGACATTTTACCACCGTAAGTCAATTCTACAATCGGTTTGACAACAGAAATAAAAACAGGGCAGAACCAAAAAGGCACAGCCCTACTATTTACTGTTAAAGCACGAGACGAAATTACTTCAGGTTACGCATTGCCCATTGCATAAATTCTTGCTGCTCTTCACGGCTCAATTCATTAAACGATGCTTTGATTGTTTTGGTTTCCGCTGGAGAAGACGCAATGCTTGCCTTGGTCGATTCTTTATTCATTGCGTTGTTATAGTCGGCAACTTCTCGTTCGTAATCACGAAAACCTTGCAAACCACCTTTACGAAGTTGAACCATAGAGAATGCCACTTCTTTTCCGTTTTTGTCTTTCAATACCACTTTAGGATCGAGTTCGAAGGCTCTCGCCTCTTCAATAGTACGGAATGTTTGATAAGTCATAGAAAGCTCGGTGTCTTTTTCTGCATCAAACTCTAATACAAGTGGCTGCGAATCGAATTTACGGCGCTTTCCATCTTCAAATACGATTTGTCCAACCGTTACCGCTAATTGGTTTTCCCCATCCTTTAACTCGATGCTGTTGTTCTTGGATATCCACTCAGGGTAGACGAACTCGCCGTTGAGAACGCGAGGAACTAATTCAGATTGCAGAGTGAGTTGAGCAGCAAAAGCTGGCGCCGAAAGCATTGCGCAAAGTCCGAGAAGTGTCGTTGTTTTTTTCATCATGGTTTCTCACTTTATACCAATTTAGATAAGCCTCTAAAACTTACAGGCCAGTCATTTCAAAGGCTTATTTGAATAAGTATCAAGATAAAAAGGGCGTTTCCGCCCTTTTAGCTGCTTCTTTAGCTAGAAGTAGTATTCAACACCTACAGAGAACTCGTCGTAGTCAGCAGACTTCCAACGTGCTTCTGTTGGTTTATCTAATTGAGACGCACCGTCGCCAAAGTCTAGAGTACGAGCACGTACGTACAGCACTGCCGATGGGTCTACGAAATACATAACTTGTGCTGATAACACATCGTCCGCTGTATCGTTAATTTTCTTACCATCACGCTCTAGATCAAAGTTAGCGGCGTAAGCCAGTTTGTATTGCCAATCACCCGTGGTGTACATGATAGCGGCAGACATTGCATCTTGCTTTTCACTCACACCATTGCTTGCGTCCGCTTCCATGTATTTGTATTGCGCAAAGAAAGAGATCCCGTTATCAAACCAGCCTTGTGCCCCTACCAAGTACGTGTTGTTTTCCCACGTTTGGCTTTCCATCTTGATATTACGGTTACCTTCATATGCCGCATCTAACTGGATAGGACCAATTTTGTAGTGTGCTGCGATACCACCCCAGTAGTCATCCCCTTCACCTAGACCTGCTTTATCACCTGCACCAGCTGCGATATCTAGGGAGAATTTGTCAGCAAACATTGGAGAGTCCCAGCGGATAGTGTTTGATTGACGGTCTTGGTACTTGGCGCCACCAATAGCACCACCCCAGTCGTATACATCGCCGAGACCAGGGTTAGATGCTGGCCAGTCAACCAATTCGTACATAGGTGTCAAAACGCGACCCAGACGAATTTGACCCCAAGATGCACTTTCAAAACCGACGAATGTGTCACGTTCACCAAGACCTGCGCCCTCGCCACCAAAGCTAGGGTCTACATAACCGCCTTCGATTTGCCAAATAAAAGTAGGGTCGAAGTTAGCAAATTGTTTTTTACCACGGAAACCAATACGAGATTCGTTGTTTAGCTGCATGCCACCCAAATCATCGTCCGTTGCTTTGCTACCAGAATCGTAATCGCGGTACGCGGCCTGCATCGCGATGATTCCGTAAACTTCATAAGAAAATGAATCTTTGGTTAGAAACTCTTTTGCTGCGTCACTGTTTGCACCATCAGCAAATGCAGCACCACTGAACATCATGCCGGTAATTGCCGTGGCAAGTAGGCTTTTCTTTAGGTAAGACATTATAAACCCCTATATTTTTAGTTTTTTCCATTTTCAAATTCACTAACTAGGACATGGCAGGAACTTGAAACAGTGTTTGGACGGGGCAAATATGACAAACTTTTTTCGCACTAAAAAACTTTCCCTACAGCAATCTGAGCGACTTCAAAATGAGAAGATCAAAAATAAAATAAATCAATAAAAAACAATCGCTTAACATCAAATATAAAAAATAAAAAACGTTAAAAGTACGTTTTGACACTGAACTGACATTGAGAGTATCTAAAAAACGTGAGCGACTTCATTCATCTTTTAGGTGTTTTAACGGAACTTTATATTCAAAGAGAAAAAACCTTGAGATCACTCGCAAGTAAAATGACCGTGCACTTGTGGGATTCGAGAGATTTTGACGAAATTGTTGTGAGTAGCAAATGGGTATTGACCTTACCCTTGCAGGAAGGTTTAAGCTCATAGCATCACTACTATTGAGGTGCAGATTATGTATCAGTTAGTTATACCTTTATCAGGGCTCAACTGTATGGGCTGTGCGAGAAAAGTTGAGAATGCTTTACATGCGAATCACGATGTGGAGATCCTCAATTTGTCCCCGACGCAAGTAGAGGTCAAAACCGAGTCTTCTCTTAAAGAGCTCGTCTCGTCGATTGAATCTCTTGGTTACCAAGCAGGAAATCACTACGAACTAAACCTTTCAGGCTTAAGCTGTGGCGGTTGCGTCAGAAAACTTTCATCTTTATTAGAATCTAATCAAGACGTTATTTCTTTTGAGGCTTCAACAACGCACTTAGAGATTCGTACCCTCCTCTCCGAGCAACAAGTGATCGACTTAATAGCAACACTCGGCTATACCGCCAACCTTGATTCTGTTGAAGTAGAGAACGAAAGCTCACCAGAGACCGAACAGGTAGAAAAGCAAAGCAATATTAAAGATACGCAGGTGCCACCAGCGAGTATTCAATTGCAAATGCTGATTCAAGGCATGACGTGTGCGAGTTGCGTCTCTTCAGTAGAGAAAGCACTTACTAACGTAGAAGGCGTTGAGAAAGCACAGGTCAACCTCGCAGAACAAAGCGCACTAGTATTCGCAAGCCAAGACTCTGATGACCTCCTTAACGCAATTGTTGAATCGGTAAAACAAGCCGGTTACCAAGCAGAGATCCTACAAGACGCCGCAACCCAGCAAGAAAAGCAAGCACAGCAACAACGTCAGCAACAGAAACGCTTTAAACTGGATGCTATTGCTGGCCTTGTCGTCGGTGCCCCTTTAATGATTTGGGGCGTTGCTGGCGGCAATATGATGATTCGCAACACCAACGACCAATTAGCTTGGGGCGCGATCGGTATCGTATGTTTACTCCTTCTTGCCACAGCAGGGAAACACTTCTTCAGTAACGCTTGGTTAGCAGCTACTCACAAGCGCGCCACCATGGACACGTTAGTCGCGCTCGGTACTGGCGCAGCGTGGTTCTATTCGATGCTTGTGGTGATTTTCCCAGACTGGTTCCCTCTTGCTTCACGCCACGTGTACTTTGAAGCGAGTGCAATGATCATCGGCTTAATTTCTCTTGGGCACTATATAGAAGCAAAAGCCAAAGCAAACACAACACGTTCCTTACAAGCTCTGATTAACCTGCAACCTCAGCAAGCTACGGTAATCACGGAACAAGGCGATCAACAAATCGCGGTTGAGCAAATCACGCTAGGCATGAAACTGCGTATCAAACCAGGCGAGAAAGTGCCTGTTGATGGTGTTGTGATTCAAGGTGAATCATACATTGATGAGTCGATGCTCACTGGTGAACCAGTACCAGTATTAAAAGCGCAAGAGGCTCAAGTGTCTGCCGGGACATTAAATACCGATGGTGGATTAGTCATTGAGGCAACGGGCATTGGCGCAAATACCATGCTGGCTCGTATCATCCGCATGGTGCGCACAGCGCAAAGCAGTAAGCCTGCCATCGCGAAACTGGCAGACCAGATTTCATCGGTGTTTGTCCCTGTCGTTGTTGGCATAGCAATACTGGCCGCGCTCGTTTGGTTTGCCGTTGGCCCAGAGCCAAAAGCGAGTTATATGCTGGTGGTCACCACAACCGTCCTGATCATCGCCTGCCCTTGCGCTCTAGGCTTAGCAACCCCACTTTCTGTCACGGTGGGGGTGGGTAAAGCCGCAGAGCTCGGCATTCTGATCAAAGACGCCGATGCCCTGCAATTGGCAAGCAAAGTCGACACGGTTGTATTCGACAAAACTGGCACGCTTACCCAAGGTAAACCTAGCGTTCAGCAAGTGTTTACTCACGCCACCAGCCAAGAAGATCTATTGGATTTAGCGTATGCGGCAGAGCGTCAGTCTGAGCACCCACTGGCAAAAGCGGTATGTGATTACGCCAAACGACACGACGCAAAGGATGTCTCATTAGACAAGTTTGAGAACGTTCGCGGGCGCGGCATTTGGGCGACGTATCAAGATAAACCGCTACTCATTGGTTCGCTTCAATTTATGCAAGCAGAGAACGTCGAGACCAGCGCACTAAAACCTGCCATCGATGAATGCGCAAAAAATGCGTGGACTCCGGTAGCTGTGGCATTGAACGGCGAACTGATCGGTCTGATCGCCATTGCCGACCCGATCAAATCAGATGCGAAGCAAGCGCTCTCTGCATTAAAATCGCAAGGCATCAAAACGGTAATGCTGACGGGCGATAACCAACACGTTGCCAATGCTATCGGCCAAGAACTTGGTATTGATGAAGTGATTGCCCAAGTAATGCCAGATGAGAAAGCTCAGCACATTGAGCAACTTCAATCTCAAGGACATGTCGTGGCAATGGTGGGGGATGGCATTAACGACGCCCCTGCTCTCGCGTTATCCAACCTAGGTATTGCCATGGGTAGCGGCAGTGATGTCGCCATTGAAAGTTCGCAAATGACCATCCTGAACACGTCACCAATGGCGGTAGTACATGCGATTGAACTCTCTCGCGCTACACTTAAAAACATGAAGCAAAACCTATTTGGTGCCTTTGTTTACAACTCGTTGGGTATTCCAGTTGCCGCTGGCGTGCTTTACCCAGCGTTTGGATTTTTGCTCAGTCCTGTTGTCGCAGGAGCGGCAATGGCACTGTCTTCAATTACTGTCGTTAGTAATGCAAATCGACTACGACTGTTTTCAGTAAAATAACCACTTCTTTTTGAGGGTATTATGAAGTTGAAACTATTGACCTTTGCAATGCTTGCGACCGTGTCCGCCAACGTATTGGCAGCCGATGTCATTAACCATAAATCACCATACTGTGGCTGTTGTGGAGAATGGACAAAACACATGGAAGAGAACGGCTTTACGGTCGAAGAAAAATTGCACGATGACATGAACGCCATCAAACGCGATCTAGGCATCAAGAACGAACAGCTTTACTCTTGCCACACGGCAGAGATCAACGGCTATCTGTTCGAAGGTCACATTCCAGCCGAAGACATTAAAGCGTTTTTGAAAAATCCACCACGTAACGCAAAAGGCCTATCAGTACCGGGCATGCCAATGGGCTCCCCTGGTATGGAATATGGCGACAAAAAAGACAGCTACACCGTTTACGCCTTTAACGAAAAAGGCCAAGTGTTCGAATATAGCCACCACGAAGGCAACGACCAATAAAAACAAAGCCCAGCGAGATAAACCGTTGGGCTTTTTCTTAATGGACAGTTAAGACAAATATAAAATTAGAAGCCGTAAGAGGCACCAAATACAAAAGCGTTATTCACTAGGCTGTCACCACTCGCGTTTTCTGCACCGTGTGCTTGACTACGGAACTCAAAGTAAGGTTGAACACCTTTACGAGTCCACGTTGCACGAAGCTCGTGGTCCATGGTTTCCGCTTCAATCATGTAGACGTTGTTGTAGCTTAGCGTCACATCCTCATTCATCACGTAACCGATGCGGTTGTCCATGCGATAATCTGTATCCGCATCTGCGTCTGTCGCATCAATGTGCGCACGAGTACGGTTACTTAAGGAGATGCCGTTATCGAAGTTGTAACCGATCTTAACCAATGGACGGTACTGTACATTCTCGCCAGCAGAGAAGAGGTGTTGGTAACCCGCGGCAACCCATAAATGATCGGTAATATTAAATGACTGCTCGCCACCCACAGTGATTGCTGGTGTTGTGTTACCTGCGCCACCGTTTTCTGTTTCCAGTTTACCCAACTGAATACCATCAAATTCGGTGTAAACCGTAAAGCCGCCGAATTGGTTATCAAAAGTATGACCAGCTTCCAGTGTAGACGTAACGTCCGAACCATGAATTCGACCATCATCGTGGAATTGAACATTACCTGTTACGTAAGAAGAACCAGCAAAAGCGCTAGAAGCGAAAGCGAGAGAAAGAGCACTCAGTGCAAAAATGTTTTTCATAATTACTGCCTTTATTTATTCACGTTATGCGATAGTTTTAGAGGGCATCTCTTCCCTTTTATCGCAAACTTTGGAATGTGCCTCCTTGGCGTTCGCAATATTGTTTCAATTAATTCGCGATGAAAAATAAAACATTTTAAAAAGTGATCTTGTTCAAACCGAAGCTCAACAACCCTGATAAAAACATGGGAAATACAGGCACTTATCGTATTTTTATAAAATTATTCAAAAAATAGAAGTGTGATCATAAACAGATAATTTATTGATATTTAGCAGATTAAGTCGATCCAGTTCACAATAACCTTGACCATTACAACCAAAAACTTATTTATCAATGAAAAATAATTAGACATCGATCACGCTTAATTTCCTCAAAAAATAAAGAAAGCCCCAACATGAGGTTGAGGCTTTGCCAAAAAATTAACTTACAAGAATTGAGTTATTTCACGCTGGTCACTCGACTTGCTTTCTCACCGGTTGCTGACACAGAACGGATAAACACTTCACCTTTCACATTTGGACGAGCATTATCTGCGTAAGTTAGCCAGTTCTTGCCGTCTAGAGAGTATTGAAGCTTCACACCCGGGAACTGAACGTTCATTGCCAGTTTACCCTCTTCAACTTTCGCGCCTGGTACAGGTAGGCGGTAGTCGATACCCGCTTTTTCTAGCTTAGCCAGCTCGCGTTGGCCAAGTACGTTCGCAAAGCGGTTGTAGTCTTGGTTTAGCGCAACTTTGTTTACTAGGTTAGAGTTTTGCGAGTATTCAACACCCACTTTGTAGTCGTTTTCCCAATCAGCACGGTGCCATGCACGTTCAGCGGCTGCCAGTACGCGAGGGAATACCATGTACTCGTATTGCTCGTCGTTACGTACTGTCTCAGACCACAGCTGTGCTGATAGACCATAGAAAGGTTTCGCTTTGATTTCACCTTTACCAGTGAAGCCGTTACCATCGCGGTCTACAGAGGTTTCTGCGTTCTGAGGCATGTTCTCTGGTGCAAAACCAAACATCTTACGAGTATCTGTTGCACGCGTCGCCCAGTAATAACCACGCTCTTTCGGGTCAACTTCGTACGGCATGTCCATGTATACGTAGTCTGGGTTAGAAACGATAACGTCGTAACCTTTCTTAGACCATTCGTACACTGATGATGTGCCACCCCAGTAAAGAACGTCCCAGAAGTTAACACGTGTGTTTTCTGTTGCGAACGCTTTCTCACCTTCACTGTACTTAAGGCCATCTTGCCAAGCTTGGAAGTTTGGAATGCCTTTCTCTGCCACCATCTTCGACACTTCTTCTGCAAAGTGGCTTGGTAGATGAGCAAAATCGCTTACCGTACCGTCTGCAATTAGCGTCTGACATTGTGGTGATTGTGCAAATGGCTTGTCTTGCTTAGACAAATCAATGTTACCCTTCCAGCTTACTTTGTCTTCTGCGTTAATGTCTTGCAGACCAGCGCCTAACTTGATGTTCTTCGCTTCATCACCACCGAAGTGCCATGTTGTTAGCGGCGTACCCGCTTCTTGGTGCATTGCTGCTACTTCTGAAATCACTTTATCAACAAAGCGAGTTGAAGATTCCATACATGGGTTGATGAAGCTTTGCTTGTTGTAGAACTGAACCGTCGTTACGTTCGATGTATCTTGAGGATCCATCAGGCGGTACTCGTTCGCTTCTGCTTCTTTACCTTCTTCCATTAGACGGTCGTAACGTGCTTCCATTGATACCACTGCTGCACGAGCGTGTGCTGGCATATCGATTTCAGGAATCACTTCGATGTTACGCGCTTTCGCGTACTTCAAGATGTCCACGTAGTCTGCTTTGCTGAAGAAGCCAGAACCAAAGTTGTCTGTCGTTGCACCTGAGCCAAGCTGAGGCAGTAAACAGCTTTTCTCTTCCAAATCGAAACAACGGTTAGCACCCACTTCAGTCAGCTCAGGCAGACCCGGGATTTCTAAACGCCAGCCTTCATCATCCGTTAGGTGAAGGTGTAGTTTGTTCATCTTGTACGCGGCCATTTGGTCAAGCGTTGCAAGAATCGCGTCTTTAGAGTGGAAGTTACGAGCCACGTCCACCATCACACCACGGTAATCAAAACGCGGCGCATCTTTAATAGACAGTTGTGGTAGAGAATCAGCATTTTGGCTATCTACCAGGCCAAAGATAGATTGTACTGCGTAGAAAGCACCTGCTTGGTCAAACGCTTTAATCGCAATACCGTCGCCTTTGATGCTCATTTCGTAAGCACCAGATTTTGCCAATTCACCGGTGAAGTCTGCAGGAACAACAGTGATGCTTACAGGAAGATCACCACGAACATCCACACCTACCACTTCTGCACGATCTTGGATTACCGCGTATTGAGTTGCATCGAAAGCGGCTTTAGGCAGCGCAATACCCGCCGCGATATCTACCGTACCGTTACCTGCTTCAACAGACAGTGGCGTTGGTAGTAACGTGGTTGATACGTCTTGTTTTACTAGGTCTTCGTTCTTCTCGAAACGAGACACAGCGTTTGCAAATACGTTGTTGTCATCTGGCGTACGTTTTAGGTTGTTCCCCTCAAGGCCAGTCACGAAAGATGCAACGTCTTCTGTGTTAAGAGAAGCAATCATCTTAGGCTCTGCATTTGGTGCAGCAACGAAAGCGCCTGGCATGAAGTCAGTTTCAAATAGCTGCCAGTATTCAGCAACAAGAGGAAGCACAACCTCTTCACCCGCAGCAAAACCATCAAACTTATCTGTTGGTTCTAGTTTGTGTAGATCACCCGTTACGCGAGAGATTTTAAACTGTTCGTTTTCAACATCCAGAATCAGACGAATGCTATGGAAGTAAATAGCCCAATCTTTTGAGTCAACCGCTTCACCTTGGTTAACCAGCGTCATGTTTACCTTGTTACAAGACGCCCACTCAGCCCCTAAGTCCTGACAAGCAAGACCTTCGTTTGCACCGTGGTTAGTCAACACTTGGTATTGAATATCAAGATTATTAGCCAACGAATTTACAACTTGTTGTTCAGAGCTTTGCAGCGCAGAGCAACCTGCAAATGTAGTGATAACAGAAACAGCAATCAGACTAGGTTTAAACATCTTACTTCCCCAAAAAAGTCAGTGGTTCAAAACGACAATGATAAAAATCTCGGCCCCTCAAATGCGAGGTACCTAACCGTTACATTCAACATACAACCTGTTATTTCTAAGCGTAAAATAAATAGAAATAGGAAGTGATCCAGCTCAAAAAATGACACTCAGCAAAAACAATAAAAACCTAATTTTCATGGAGTTACAATACACGTCAAAATCGAACAACTTGTTTTGACGAGTTTGCTGCGATCTAGGTCACTTATATTCATGAGTTACGACTGATTTTGTAAGATTTGGATCACGCCTAATTATTTTGTGAACCATTAGTAAGCGAATTACCTATTTACCTTTCGTGAAGTGACTCTCATTTATTCGTCGTCAAAACTCGTCAATATTTTTAGAAATGACGATTTTGTCGAATACCCCACTGGAGAAATTGCACTTAACCTCACGCTATTTTGCGTATAAAGTTTAAAGGTATCTTATCTGAGGACCATTCTATGTTTCGTCTCTTGACGCTCATATCATCTCTACTTGTTACTTTGACTCCTTTTTCCTCTTATGCAGAGCCACAGCATTGGTTAGCGAAAAAAGGGGAAACCGAACTTATGATTATTGGCTCGGTACATGTGGGGGATAAAACGATGTACCCACTCCCTAGAACGGTCATCCAGCATTTAAGCCAAAGCGCAGGGTTGATTATTGAAGCAGACGTCAGGAATTCTGAAGGCTTGGTTTACCCACAAACAACCATTCTTTCTAAAGATGTTTTAGACAGAGCTCAACGTCGCCACTTAATTGAAATTGCCCAAGATTTAGGTTTGCCAGAAACTCAACTCCTAAATTCCCCACCTTGGATGGCGGCATTCACCATCCAACTCGCTTTAGTCAACAAACTGGGGTATGTCTCTGATAAAGGGGTCGACATGCACTTAATAGGACTCGCTGATAAAAAGCAAATCCCGGTCATTCCACTAGAGTCCGTGCAATTCCAAATCGATTTAATCGCAGGTCAATCAGAAGGCGGTAAAGAGATACTTCTCTCATCAATTGAAGAATATGATGGCGGAGAAGAGTTGGTTCAATGCTTGATAGAGAGTTGGAAGAGTGGTGATGGTAGCATGTTGGTCGAAGCCTCTTTGACCGATCATACAACAGAAGAGTTTAACCAAGCCTTTTTATACGAGCGTAATCGAGATTGGGCTAAAAAACTCGACACTGGCAGTGTTCTACCTCAACAATCGGGTCGCTACACCGTTGTTGTTGGTGGCTTGCATTTAGTAGGTAAAGATAACCTGATTGAACTCCTTAAAAATCGGGGATTTAACATCAAACCACTGGGTAAGACGCGCCAAGCAAATTGTGGTATCTAGTGATTGTTTGAAAAATGCCATTTAAATACAATTATTTAAATACAACCATTTAAAATTCATTCAAACTTTCTTATTAAAACGCCGTTAAGCTAAGTGGATACAAAACAACTCATATGAAATTTAAATATTTATTCCTATACACGATGGGAATTATGCTCACTTCTTCGCTGTCTTATGCTAAACCGCCATGCAACGTAGAAGCTTTTCAAGCTATTGATATAACTCCGGAAGTAAAAGGCGGTGTTTTAGATAAAGAGAGTGGTCAATTTCTTATTACCGAAAAACCAATGATGCGTTGCGCGAACATCACGTTTTCAACAGCCCACACTCGAAATCGCGTTGCACATATGATGAACCAAGGCTTTGAAGCGGTTTACTATGATGGAAATACAAGCAAATCTCACTCAGTAACGTTTGATGAAGACGATTTAAAAGCGGGTTACGTCAAGATTGGTCCAAATCACCCAAAGACCGCTTATGTCTGTTTCACTACTTCTGAAACTCCTATCAATACTATCTCGTGTGACATCAAGTAATAAATTTACTCGCTCTAAAAAATGAAAAGGCCCTACATTTCTGTAGAGCCTTCCTCTCAATACGTGTCGGTGAAGTGCCACATTCGAACATCAGGCGAACCCCAATTTGATTCGATACTATTGAAGTCTAAAATTACTAGCGCTAAAAACGACGAAAGCCTGCTCATTGAGCAGGCTTTCTAAAAGTGGTCGGTGAAGTAGGGATTCGACGCGACCGAGCTTCCAGAGGACTGGCATTCCAGACCCCGATCCTCTGGTTCCAAATAAATATCACCAAATACGAAAAAGGCTCTACATTTCTGTAGAGCCTTTTTCTCAATATGTGTCGATGAAGAGCCATATTCTAACTTCAGGCGAACCCCATTTGGTTCGCAACTATCAAAGCCAAATTTGCGACCGCTGAAACGACGAAAGCCTGCTCATTGAGCAGGCTTTCTAAAATTGGTCGGTGAAGAGGGATTCGAACCCCCGACCCTCTGGTCCCAAACCAGATGCGCTACCAAGCTGCGCTATTCACCGAGATGTTTAACTGAGGAATTGTCCCCGTCAACGAATGCGTATATTACGGATTCTGAACTGTGGCGCAAGTGCTTTTTACAAAAAAACCTTAGGTCTTAATTCGTTTGATGAATAACTGAACACTAGCACGTAAAATGTGACTGATAACTCACAACAAAATACAGTTTATTAACCTTAGCAACATAATTGATCCAGATCAGTGTGCAACAAGACACCGCCATTTAGTTTATTCCTGTCGGGAACATCTTGGAGGAAACGTATGGACTTTTGGCTTGATCTCCTATTTGGTAATGCAGTGGGTCTATCGTCAATGATAGTAATTTTTGGGGCAATTGGTCTGATGTTATTTTACGGCGGTTTCTTCATATACAAGATCATGAACGACAAATCTCCTCACTAGATCTCGCTTAGCTCTAGAAACGCTTTGCACCGGAGTCGGTTACTTGCCTACTCCGGTTTTTTATTTGATCTCAATGCACCACTCATTGATATAATCCTATTATTCTTCCCTGTTCTTAATGAGATTACTGCTATGTCTCACGACGACGATTTTGATCTATTTCAACAGATGATGGGCGATGTAAAGCCAATCACTCAAGACACCACCGAACACAAAAAAGTACACCAAGTAACAGAAGCACAGCTCGCAAAACGCGAAGCAGCAATCTGGTTAACGGAAGATGACCCAGAATACCTATCACTTGATCACGCTGAAATGCTCAAGCCAGAGGACTTTGTTGAGTTCAAACGTGATGGTGTACAGGACGGGGTTTACCGCAAACTTCGCCTTGGTAAGTATCCAATCCAAGCTCGCTTGGATTTGCACCGTAAAACATTGAAAGAAGCACGTGATGAAGTCGTGACGTTTTTAAAGCAATGCCTATCAATGGACATTAGAACGGTCGTTATCGTCCATGGTCGAGGAGAACGCTCAAATCCACCTGCAATGATGAAAAGCTTTGTTAGCAGTTGGCTACGACAAATTAAGGAAGTCCAATGCGTCCATAGTGCGCAACGCTTTCACGGTGGAACTGGAGCCGTTTACGTCCTACTTAGAAAAAGTGCGGAAAAGAAATTAGAAACCCGCGAACGTCACCAAAAACGGTTAGGCTAAATTTCACCCTAATGCTAGAATGCCCGCCCTTATTCTTCCTTCCCCTTAAAGGAAGGGAGCTTCATTCGCCGTTGTGAAACGTTAGGAGACAAAAATGTCACAAGACAACGCTAAACGATTAAATAAATTCATCAGTGAAACGGGGTTTTGCTCACGCCGTGAAGCAGACAGACTGATTGAGCAAGGCCGTGTCACCATTAATGGCAACAAACCTGAAATGGGGACAAAAGTGCTACCTGGTGATGATGTTTGTGTGGATGGTAAGCCAGTGGCAGCAAAAGAGAAGCCGATTTATATCGCTCTCAATAAACCAACAGGCATCACCTGTACAACTGAGAGAGACGTCCCTGGAAACATCGTTGATTTCATCGGCCACCAAAAACGTATCTTTCCGATCGGACGCTTAGACAAACCCTCTGATGGTCTGATCTTTTTGACCAACGATGGCGACATCGTGAACAAAATCCTTCGCGCAGGCAACAGCCACGAAAAAGAGTACGTCGTACGCGTGGACAAGCCAATTACAGGCGAGTTTCTCAAACAGATGTCGAGTGGCGTTAAGATTCTCGACACAGTCACCCTACCTTGTAAGGTAACGAAAGAAACTAAATTCTCTTTCCGTATTGTGCTCACTCAAGGGCTTAACCGTCAGATCCGTCGCATGTGTGAAGCGCTGGGCTATGAAGTATTCAAGCTGCGTCGCGTACGCATCATGAATATCTCTCTTGATGGTATTCCCAATGGGAAATGGCGTTATCTAAGTGACGAAGAAGTGGCAGAGATCCTAGCAATGTGTGAAGGCTCGGTAGGTACAGAAGAAGCATCAAAAACAGACTCTAGAGGTCGCAACATTCGTAAAGCGACCGACGCGAAGCTGTTTGATAGCCGAGAAGAAAACCAAGATTCTACTGCTCGTCGTAACCAGAAGACACGAACTTTCCGCGGTAACAATGCTGATGAATTCCGTCATGCACCAAACTCGAAAAAAGGTCAACAAAAGCGTCGTCAGCGTGATGATCAAGGCGGACGTCCAGCTAAAGAACATTACAAAGCGAAACCACAAGGTGAACGCAGCAGACCGCAAGGCGAGCATGGTAAATCACACCGTAAACCAGATGCATCGAGCAATACGCATTCAGCAAACAAGCCTCAATCACCGAGTAAGCCCAAGCAGCATTACATGAACCCAAATGCAGCGAAACCAAGCAAACCAGCTAAACGCACTGGTGGTACATTGAGTCTGAAGAAGTAACGCTTCACTGACAGGCAAGATCAAAAAAGGACGCTCATGAGCGTCCTTTTTATTTGTCATGAGTTTACAAACAAAGAGGTGCAAACTGACCGCGAGTTAAGCTCAGCAAATCTCTCGGGGCTAACTCAATTTCTAAACCACGTTTACCAGCACTCACACAGATTGTGTCTTGCTCTACTGCGCTTTCGTGCAAAAAAGTAGGTAAGGCTTTCTTCTGCCCTAGTGGGCTAATTCCACCAACGACATAACCTGTGGTCTTTTGCGCGATTTCCGGATCAGCCATATCGGCCTTTTTGCCCTTCGCTGCTTTCGCCGCCAGTTTTAGGTTCAGCTTTTGATCAACAGGGATAATCGCAACCGCAAGGTTCTTTGGCTCCCCGTTCAAGCAGAACAACAAGGTTTTAAATACTGTTTTCGGATCCTGCCCCAGTACTTCAGCAGCCTCCAAGCCATAACTATCGGCTCTAGGGTCATGCTCATACTGATGAATCGTGTGTGGAATTTTTTTCTTTTTCGCAAGATTAATGGCCGGAGTCATCAAGATTCTCCTCATAAAAACAAAAAGCGCAGATTGAATTGGATCTGCGCTTTTAGTTAATGATATCAGCGAGTTTGAGTCAATCGCTTTTTCTCTGTTGGGTTACTGATCAATCGCCGTATCAACTAAATACGTGATTTCACCTGAAGGGGCATACTCATTAACATCAATAGGGCTGTGTGTTTCTAAATAACCCTTCAAAACTTCAGCATCGGTAAAACCTGTATTTACATACCCTGGATGATCGTCGATTTTAGGGTAACCATCACCACCAGCAGCATTGTAGCTTGGTACGGTAAAGCGGTAATTACCATCTAAGCGAAGTTGCTTATTACCAATGAACACATTGGTTACCTCACCATTAATTATACTCATCGCAATGCCGGCAAACTGTGCATAAGCACCAGAGTCAACAGGCTTAGTTGCAACGACATTTAGATAATCTAATACCTCTTTACCCGTCATATCAACGTAAGAAACCATATTGCCAAATGGCTGAACAGTGAGCACGTCTTTATAAGTAATATCACCCGCAGCAATCGAATCTCGAACACCACCAGAATTCATTACAGCGAAATCTGCTTTCGCACGTTCCATGTGAGCCGTTGCAATTAATCGACCTAAGTTTGTTTGCTGGTAACGAACCACATTGCGGTCACCCTCAAGCTTACCGTTAGATTCTGCAATCTTCACGTTTAGTTTGCCCTGACCTTTTTCTTGATAAGGACGAAGAAACTCAAGCATCATTTCGTCTTGTTTAATCTCATCTTGGATCAAGACTCGTTGCGACTGACCATCAACTTTAACTTTCTTTTTCAAGTTTACAGGGATTAGATCGTAGCTCACCATCGAGAGTTCGCCATTACGAAACTCGTAATCGGCGCGTCCCACATATTTCCCCCACTCATGTGCCTGAACAATAAAGGTACCATTTTGTTTATCGGGCTGACATTCATCACCTGGTTTAAAGTTCTTTTTGATAACGTTTGGACCTTCCATGCACACAGGTTCTTGTGAGTGTCCTCCAACGATCATGTCGAGATCGCCGTCATTCAAATAACGAGCTAACGCCACATCGCCAGGAGCATTGATGCCTCTACTACCATTTTCATAGTGTCCCATATGCGTGACAGCAAAAATCAGATCTGGATACTCTGTCTCTTTCAGTTCTGCAATCAACTTCTTGGCTTCTTCTTTTGGGTCACGGAAGTCAATTTGTTCAATGAATTCAGGGTTGCCAAGTTTCGCTGTGTCTTCGGTTGTAAGACCAATGACCGCAATTTTAATGCCCTGCTTGTTAAACATCGCGTATGGTTGGAATAAACGCTTGCCAGTATTTTTATCGTAAATATTGGCAGACAACATCGGAAAGTTTGCCCACTCTTGCTGCTTGAATAGCACGTCCAATGGATTATCAAACTCATGATTACCTAGAGCCATCGCATCGTAACCAATTTTGCTCATGCCTTTAAAATCCGGCTCGGCATCTTGTAAATCAGACTCAGGTACTCCTGTGTTGATGTCACCACCAGAAAGCAGTAACACGCTGCCCCCCTCATCCTGTATTTCTTCGCGCAAATCATCGATTAACGTTTTACGCGCCGCCATGCCATATTCACCGTATCGATTTTGCCAAAAGCGACCATGATGATCGTTAGTGTGCAACACGGTCAATTTATAGGTTGTATCGGCATTCCATTCTGGTACAGGTTGCGTAGCACACCCAGCTAACGAGGCCAAGATAGCGGCACTCAAAACAGTTTTGATCATCAGACGCTGATTCATTTATTTACCTTTTTCTTATTGGGATTACTGACGCACATTTTAAGCATTGGATCTATTTGAAAACCACGTGCACCCTAACACATTGATTTAATAATTATGATGCATTGTTTAGCAATAACAAATTCATCAGTAACAAGTTTGAGAATTCACGGCTTTTCAGATAAAAAAATAGCCAACATCGGTTGGCTATAGTATTTGTTACCACCAGTCATCTGGCGTTTACTTGATATCTATATCTGCAAAGCTCTTGATCAGATCATCAAGCGATTTCATTTGTGCTAAGAATGGCTCTAACTTGTCTAGAGGCAGTGCAGATGGGCCATCACAACGCGCTTGGTCTGGGTTTGGGTGCGCTTCGATAAATAGACCTGCGATGCCTGTCGCTAGACCCGCTTTAGCAAGCTCAACTGTCTGCTCACGACGGCCGCCAGATGCTGCGCCTGATGGGTCACGCATTTGTAGTGAGTGCGTTACGTCAAAGATGATTGGGCTACCTTTCGAAGCATTTTTCATCACACCAAAACCAAGCATGTCTACAACTAGGTTATCGTAACCGTGGCAAGAACCGCGCTCACATAGGATGATCTTGTCGTTACCGCATTCTGCGAACTTCTCAACGATGTTACCCACTTGACCAGGGCTCATAAATTGAGGTTTCTTCACGTTGATAACCGCACCTGTTTTAGCCATAGCTTCAACAAGGTCAGTTTGACGAGCTAGGAATGCAGGAAGCTGAATAACGTCTACCACGTCAGCGACAGGTTGAGCTTGTGCTTCAGTGTGAACGTCCGTGATGATCTTTACACCAAAAGTGTCTTTCAGCTCCTGAAAGATTTTCATACCTTCTTCCAGACCTGGACCACGGTATGAATGAACAGAACTGCGGTTTGCTTTGTCAAACGACGCCTTAAATACGTAAGGAATACCAAGTTTTTCCGTTACTTTTACGTAGTGCTCACAGATCTGCATCGCAAGATCACGAGACTCAAGAACGTTCATACCTGCAAATAGGGTGAATGGCTTGTCGTTAGCAACCTGAATGTCGCCGATATTAACGATTTTCTGTTCCATTTTGATTCTCTTTTTCTGTCCACGATACGCCACAGTTCGGCACATCGATAAAATTAGTGAAGTGTGACGTGCGTTTCACTCATCACATTAACTTGTGATTTTAGTAGCTCGGAAGCCGGATCGTCAGGGCATTGGTCAATAAAGTACTGAAAATCTGATACCGCTACTTGAGGGCACTCTAGCTGTTGGAAAATAAAACCACGGTCACGAATTTCGTATGGGTCATCTGGCACAAATGTTAGAGCAAGATTTGTACAACGTAATGCCAGCGTATAATGCTCTTCACGCAACATCGCACTTTTAATCAACGCCAACCAGCGACCAATAATTGTTGGGTTGTCAGCTTCCTCAAAATGTTCAGGCTTTAGCTGAGCTAGCGGTCCTTCTTGGCCAATAAGCCAAGCTTGAAGAATCCTTTCACCTACATACTCACCATTAAATGGGTTGATGTAGTCTGGCTTCTTATGCATCCAGTCGACTTTTAACAGGAACTGAGTAGGGAAAGTAACTCCCTTCAACGGGAACCCCAGCTTTTTGCCTAGGTATAACAAAATCGAACCTAAGCTCACAGGAATACCTTTTCTGCGCTCCAACACTTTATCGATGAAGCTGTTGTCCGAAATAAAGTATTCCTGCTCGTCGCCTTTGAATCCCCACTCGTGGAAAAACAGTCGTAGGAATGCATCAAATCGTTGCTCTTCATCGATTTCATGAACAAGCGTGGCTTCTGCATCTTTGTAAAGACGCTCTAACTCTTGTTTCGCCCAATGTACTTTGGTTTCTGGGTTAATCGCTTTGTTTAGCTCAAGCGCACCTTCCACCAACGGTATATTGTCAAAATCTTCGTCAAAAAACTCTAACATGACGTCTATCCAAATAACGTAGGGCTCTTAGACACAGCAATGTTTGCAGCCATGACCAACCAACCTAATGCGCCGAAAAAGCCAAATATCTTCAGTAGGTTGTTTTTCGCAAGTTTCAATGAGAAGAATCCAAGCGCAATGTACGCCAGTACGCAGGTGATTTTGTTTGTTAACCACGGTGCGGCATCGGTAAACGGGATGAAACCCGTAATGAAAATAAGCGCGATACCTGACACTAGCAATGCAGTATCAACGATGTGGGGAAACACTTTCAAAAAACGATTATTTCGCTTCGGTGAGTTCATCATCATTAACACGAATCGGATCGATAGTAGCGTCGCGCTGAGAGCGATCGTCACTAAGTGTATGTGTTTTAGAGCTACGTACATTTTTCTTCTCTTTTTAGTTAGTGTTTGCTGACTTCCATGATTAACTGGCCAGACAACCAAGCGTTACTCGATCGTTACCGCCATAATCTTTTTCCGTAGCGACCTGTTGGTAACCTAAGCCACGCATTATCTCACGCACCGCCTCACCTTGATCATAACCATGTTCAAATGCCAGCCAACCGCCCACTTCAAGATACTGACGAGCAAGATCCGAGATATGACGAATATCAGCTAAGCCATTCTCTTTAGCAACTAATGCAGATTTTGGCTCAAAGCGCACATCACCTTGGGATAAATGTGGATCTTTTTCATCAATATATGGCGGGTTGGAGACAATTAAAGCAAACTTCGTACCTTCTGTAATAGGCTCAAACCAACTGCCTTGAGCAAAGGTCACATTTTTGATGTTTAGCTGCTCAGCATTGTACTCTGCAAGTGCTTTCGCTTCTTGCTTAAGGTCTACGCCCATCACTTGACGTTTTGGCATTTCAGATGCGAGTGCGATAGCAATTGCCCCCGTCCCCGTTCCAAGATCTAAAATAGGTCCTGTTTGCTCATAGGTCTTATCGAGTGCAACCTCGACCAAACGTTCTGTATCCGGTCTTGGGATCAAGGTAGAGGGAGAAACTTTGAACGGTAAAGACCAAAACTCTCGCTCACCAATAATATAAGCGACGGGTTCACCAGTTAAACGTCGTTCAAGTAGAGCGTCAAACTGAGATTTTTGCTCTGCTTCTAACGCTTTTTCTGGCCAGGTCAGCAGGTAAGTTCGTGGTTTGCCAAGGACATGGCAAAGGAGTACAGCTGCATCGAGAGAAGGCGACTCTTTGCCGCCTTCTGCCAGTTTCGCCGTCGCACTTTTCAGTGCTTGCTCAATCGATTGAACTTGGCTCATCGATTAGCCGTTCTCTGCAAGCGCCGCAAGTTGGTCTGCTTGGTGCTCTTGAATCACAGGATCAATCAAGCTCTGCAGGTCACCTTCCATCACTTCGTTCAAACGATAGATGGTTAGGTTGATACGGTGATCAGACACACGACCTTGTGGGTAGTTGTATGTACGAATACGGTCACTACGGTCACCAGAACCTAGAAGGTTACGACGTGTATCAGACACTTCTGCGGCACGACGCTCTTCTTCCGCTTGAACGATACGAGCAGCAAGAACCGCCATTGCTTTCGCTTTGTTCTTGTGCTGTGAACGCTCATCCTGACACTCTACTACCGTACCCGTTGGTAAGTGGGTAATACGGATTGCAGAATCCGTGGTGTTAACGTGCTGACCACCCGCGCCAGATGCACGGAACGTATCGATTTTCAGGTCTGCTGCTTTGATTTCTGGCAGATCCGCTTCAGGGATTTCCGCCATTACTGCTACTGTACAAGCAGAAGTATGCACACGGCCTTGAGATTCAGTTGCAGGAACACGCTGTACACGGTGACCGCCTGACTCAAATTTCAACACGCCGTATGCACCGTCGCCGCTTACTTTCGCGATCATCTCTTTGTAACCACCGTGCTCTGCCTCGTTAGAAGACATGACTTCGATGCGCCAGCCACGCTTTTCTGCGTACTTGCTGTACATACGGAATAGATCACCCGCGAAAATGCCCGCTTCGTCGCCACCCGCACCTGCACGAATTTCTAGGAAACAGTTACGATCATCGTTCGGATCTTTTGGCAGAAGAAGAATCTGTAACTCATCAGTAAGACGCTCAATCGTCGCTTTCGCTTCTTTGATTTCTTCTTGCGCCATTTCACGCATTTCTTCGTCGTCTTCGTTTGCCATCTCTTCAGCGGCGACAAGATCTTCTTGTGCTTGTTGATAAGCTTGGAAGCACTTGGTTACTTCTTCTAGCTGAGAGTACTCTCTTGATAGAGCACGGAATTTGTCCTGATTTCCAATTACATCAGGATCACCAAGAAGATGTTGAACTTCTTCGTAACGTTCTACTAGCGTTTCTAGCTTAGTCAGAATAGAGGCTTTCATAGTGTCGTTTTCTTAATAAAAAGCGTGAGTTATAGATCATCCAAGCCAAGTGTTTGGCGGATAATCGTTAATTTTGCTGGTTCGCCTTGCTCAGCTGCACTTTGCAATGCGCGAGTTGGAGCGTGAATCAGTTTGTTGGTGAGTTTATTACTCAGCTCGCGCAGCACTTTCTCCGGATCTGCGCCTGCCGCTAAAGATTGCAAACTTTTGCTCAGTAACTCTTCACGAATTTCGTTGGCTGATTTGCGATAGTCGCGAATACTATCGACGGCTTGCAGTGAACGCAACCATGTCATAAATGCAGCGCTTTCTTCACTAACAATCGCTTCAGCTTGAATCGCTTCGACTTTACGCTGCTCAATGTTGCTGTCGATGATAGATTGCAAGTCATCAACAGAATACAGATATGCGTCGTTCAGTTCACCGACTTCCGACTCTACATCTCGCGGCACCGCAATATCGACCAACAAGATAGGTTGATGTCGGCGCTGCTTTAGAGCCGTTTCGACCATACCTTTGCCAATAATAGGCAATGGGCTCGCCGTTGAGCTAATCACAATATCCGCTTTCGCCAAATGTTCAGGAATTTCGTTCAAACTGATCACTTCTGCGCCAAATTGGTCCGCTAAGCCTTGCGCGCGCTCTTTAGTGCGGTTCGCGACAATCATTTTTGTGCAACCGTTGGACGCTAAATGCTTCGCGACCAATTCAATCGTCTCGCCCGCACCAACTAAAAGCACGGTTGAATCTGATAACGACTCAAAAATATGTTTTGCCAGTGTACATGCCGCATAAGCCACGGACACGGCATTACCACCAATATCTGTCTCTGTTCTCACCCGTTTGGCGACTGAGAACGTCTTTTGAAACAGTTTATCAATCGAGGCATCGACGGCTTGATGATCTCGCGAGTCAGAAAATGCTTGCTTTACCTGCCCCAAAATTTGAGGCTCACCCAACACCAGAGAGTCAAGACCGCACGATACGCGCATCAAATGCTTTATTGCAGCTTGTTCTTCATGAACATACAAACTCGGCATTAAATCTTCGCGGCTCACTTGATGAAATTGAGCAAGCCAATCGATCAACTTGTTTCGCGCTCCTTGCTTAACATCGCAGTACAACTCAGTTCGGTTACAGGTTGAAACAATCACACTGCCGTTAACCGCTTCGTGCTCTCTAAGTTGCTCGAGTGCAGGGCCGAGTTTATCCGGACCAAACGCCACCTTCTCTCGCAAGTCGACAGACGCTGTATTGTGATTAATTCCAATAGCAAGCAAGGACATCTAACGTGGTATCTCTGGGATAGGTTATAAAATAGGTCCAGAATTTTACTGTAAGCACGCATTTATTGAAAGGGTAAGCCGGATTTGTTTTCCTAAGTGCGACTTTTCAATGCTATAGTTGTGAGCGATTCCCGATGAAACTGATTAATAAGCCATCAAACATGACGTTACGCTCCTTTATTCTTTTTTTCTTGTCGAGCTTACTGCTCGCTGGTTGTTCGTCCGTTCCTGAAAGTGTTACCAGCGTTGAATGGCAAGCTCATGAGCAGCGACTCGAAACCATCCAAGATTTTCAAGCAACGGGGAAACTTGGTTATATTGGCCCAGACCAAAGACAAAATTTAAACTTCTACTGGAAACATTCTTCAGCACTAAGCCAGTTGCGTTTAACAACGATTCTCGGACAAACGGCATTAAAGCTCACCATCACCCCACAAGGCGCCACAGTAGAAACTTACGATGATCAGGTCCTTTCTTCTCGCAGTGCTAACCAGCTGATTTACCGTCTTACAGGGTTGATGATGCCCGTCGAACACATGCCTGACTGGCTATTAGGTCTACCGACCGATGCCGACAAATTCCAACTGTCTCCAACCAATACACTGCAAGCGTTAAACAAACAAATTGGTTTAAATGATTGGAGTATTGCATATCAAAGATATGGCGACGTTCAATGGCATGAACAGTCCCTCCCTCTGCCAAATAAGCTGAAACTCACCACAGCTGATGTCAAAATAAATCTAGTGATCACAAAATGGAACATCACCCAATGATTGAACTTTCAACACGCTGGCCATCACCAGCGAAATTGAATCTCTTTCTATATATCAACGGCCGTACAGAGAATGGCTATCACGAGTTACAAACGTTATTCCAATTCGTCGATCACGGCGATGAGCTCACCATTCAAGCGAACCATTCTGGTGATATTACGATTTCTCCAGAGATAGAAGGTGTGCCTCTTCAAGACAATTTAATTTGGAAAGCAGCAACCGCGCTTCAAGCTTACTCAAACTGCCCTTTTGGCGCGCATATTGAGCTACAGAAAGTGCTGCCTATGGGTGGAGGCATTGGTGGGGGCTCATCGAACGCAGCTACAGCATTAGTGGCACTGAATTACTTATGGCAACTGAATCTAACTGACGACGAACTGGCTGAAATTGGTTTAAAACTGGGCGCAGACGTGCCCGTATTTGTGCGCGGATTTGCAGCTTTTGCTGAAGGTGTTGGTGAAAAACTCTCTCCTGCTTATCCCGAAGAAAAGTGGTACTTAGTCGTCAGACCGAATGTATCTATCGCAACCGTCGACGTTTTTTGTCATCCAGATCTGACGCGAAACACCCCAAAACGAGATCTAGAAACACTTTTAAATACGCCAAGCGTAAACGATTGCGAAAAAATTGTACGAATGCTCTACCCAGAGGTTGATAAGCAACTTTCTTGGCTGCTACAATACGCGCCGTCAAGATTGACGGGGACAGGATCTTGCGTTTTTGCTGAATTTTCGAGCAAATCTGAAGCAGAAACTATCCTTGCACAACTCTCTGATAAAGTCTCGGCATTTGTCGCTCAAGGGCGCAATATTTCGCCATTAAAAGAGACTTTGGCTGAATACCAATCAGCCTCACACCGACCTATTTAAACTGGACGCAAACCCGAGGTTTCCACCGTGCCTGATATGAAGCTATTTGCTGGTAACGCAACACCTGAACTAGCCCAACGTATTGCTGATCGTCTTTACATCTCTCTTGGTGATGCATCTGTTTCTCGCTTTTCTGATGGCGAAGTTGCAGTTCAAATCAATGAGAATGTTCGTGGTAGCGATGTTTTCATCATTCAATCCACTTGTGCACCGACTAACGACAACCTAATGGAATTGGTTGTTATGATTGATGCAATGCGCCGTGCTTCAGCAGGCCGTATCACTGCAGTTATCCCTTACTTCGGCTACGCTCGCCAAGACCGTCGTGTACGTTCTGCGCGTGTGCCAATTACTGCAAAAGTTGTTGCTGATTTCCTATCTAACGTTGGTGTTGACCGCGTTCTAACTATCGACCTACACGCAGAGCAAATTCAAGGCTTCTTCGATGTACCTGTAGACAACATCTTCGGCACGCCAGTGCTACTTGAAGATATGCAGGCTCGCGGTCTAGATAACCCTGTAGTGGTATCTCCTGACCTAGGTGGCGTTGTTCGTGCTCGTGCAACAGCAAAAGCACTAGGCGACATCGACATCGCAATCGTAGATAAGCGTCGTCCACGTGCAAACGTTTCTGAAGTAATGAACCTAATCGGTGATGTTGAAGGTCGTGACTGTGTGATCGTTGATGACATGATCGACACAGGTGGCACACTATGTAAAGCAGCTGAAGCACTAAAAGAGCGCGGTGCTAAGCGTGTATTCGCTTACGCTACTCACGCAGTATTCTCAGGCAACGCTGCGGATAACATCAAGAACTCAGTTCTTGACCAAGTTATCGTGACTGACTCTATCTCTCTGTCTAAAGAGATGGCTGCAACAGGTAAAGTGACAACACTAAGCCTATCTCGCATGCTAGCTGAAGCGATTCGTCGTATCAGCAACGAAGAGTCAATCTCTGCAATGTTCAACTAATACGAACATTTCAGTTAAACTGATTTCAAAAGCACCCCTCTTTGGGGTGTTTTTTTATTTGTACTGATAACCAGAAAATCCCTTGGTCGCCCACTGCGAGAATTCTGTGCTATCATACTGCGCTTTTTGAGATTCCAGAGAGATCCTAACCTTGACTCAACCAATCAAACTTCTTGTTGGTCTTGCTAATCCGGGACCAGAATACGCCAGAACTCGTCACAATGCGGGCGCTTGGGTTGTAGAAGAATTAGCACGCGTTCACAACGTTACACTGAAGAACGAACCAAAGTTTTTTGGTCTAACAGGACGCATTATGGTCAATGGCCAGGATCTCCGTTTGCTTATCCCAACCACCTTCATGAATCTATCAGGTAAATCGATCGCAGCGCTTGCGAAATTTTATCAAATTAAACCTGAAGAGATCATGGTTGCTCATGACGAGCTAGACTTACCGCCAGGTGTCGCTAAGTTTAAAAAAGGTGGGGGTCACGGTGGACACAACGGTCTGCGTGACACCATTAGCAAACTGGGCAATAACAAAGATTTTTATCGTCTTCGTATTGGCATTGGTCATCCGGGACACAAAGATAAAGTGGCGGGTTTTGTATTAGGTAAAGCGCCAGCTAAAGAGCAAGAGCTTTTAGATGCAGCAGCTGATGAGGCTGTTCGTTGTCTAGATATCCTGATTAAGGATGGCCTATCTAAAGCACAAAATCGCCTCCACACGTTCAAAGCTGAATAAGGTTACTATCATGGGTTTTAAATGTGGCATCGTTGGTCTACCTAACGTAGGTAAATCAACTCTGTTCAACGCACTAACTAAAGCGGGTATCGAAGCAGCAAACTTCCCGTTCTGTACCATTGAACCAAACACTGGTGTGGTTCCTGTGCCGGATCTACGTCTAGACGCACTAGCTAAGATCGTTAACCCACAGAGAGTTCTTCCAACGACGATGGAGTTCGTGGACATCGCTGGTCTTGTTGCTGGTGCATCACGTGGTGAAGGTTTAGGTAACAAATTCCTAGCTAACATCCGTGAAACAGACGCGATTGGCCACGTTGTACGCTGTTTTGAAAACGAAAACATTGTTCACGTTTCAGGTAAAGTTTCACCTATCGAAGATATCGAAGTGATCAACCTTGAACTTGCAATGGCTGACCTTGATTCTTGTGAACGAGCGATTCAACGTAACGCGAAGAAGGCAAAAGGCGGCGATAAAGACGCAAAATTTGAACTAACCGTACTAGAAAAACTGTTACCAGTACTAACTGAAGGCGGCATGGCACGCACAGTTGAGCTATCTAAAGAAGAGTTAGCAGCAATCGGCTACCTAAACTTCCTAACACTGAAGCCAACTATGTACATTGCAAACGTAAACGAAGATGGCTTCGAAAATAACCCATATCTAGATGCGGTTCGTGAGTTCGCAGAAAAAGAAAACAATGTCGTTGTACCTGTATGTGCAGCTATCGAATCTGAACTATCTGAACTAGAAGATGAAGATCGCGAAGAATTCCTAGCAGATATGGGGATCGAAGAGCCGGGTCTGAACCGTGTAATTCGCTCTGGTTACGAACTACTGACTCTACACACCTACTTCACAGCAGGTGTTAAAGAAGTACGTGCTTGGACAATCCCTGTTGGTGCAACTGCGCCTCAGGCGGCAGGTAAGATCCACACTGACTTCGAGAAAGGCTTTATTCGTGCAGAAGTAGTCGGTTACGACGATTTCATCCAATTCAATGGTGAAAATGGCGCAAAAGACGCAGGTAAATGGCGTCTAGAAGGTAAAGACTACATCGTAAAAGATGGTGATGTTGTACACTTCCGCTTCAATGTTTAATTAAATGAATGAATTCTAAACACTTCATTTACACTAAAAGCCAGCTGTTAAGCTGGCTTTTTTAATACCTTAAGTAAATGAACAAAAATAAATTACGCAACTGCAAGCTAATTTATTTCCAGTTTTAGATCATAAACACGCCTCTTTGTTTAAAAAGGAAGCGAACGAGGTTTTTTCCGAAATTTATTAAAAAAAACTGTTGACGGATCTCACTCAACTTCGCATAATGCGCGCCGTTCCCAACGACAAGGCAACAAAGCGTTGAGAACAAAAAATATGGTTTTGGCTACGTAGCTCAGCTGGTTAGAGCACATCACTCATAATGATGGGGTCACAGGTTCGAATCCCGTCGTAGCCACCATTCCTAAATGTTCTTTTTATCAGAGCAGTTAGGAATAGATGCGGAAGTGGCGGAATTGGTAGACGCACCAGATTTAGGTTCTGGCGCCGCAAGGTGTGAGAGTTCAAGTCTCTCCTTCCGCACCATATTTCAAATAGTCATTGTGACTATTGCCTGCAGGTCTATCGCCAAGCGGTAAGGCAGCGGCTTTTGATGCCGCCATTCCCTGGTTCGAATCCAGGTAGACCTGCCATTATTCAAGTGAGATTCCTTTATAAAAGGGGTTGTCACTGAGAGCGTGAAGGTTTATATTGTCTCGCTCCAAAAGATGGCTACGTAGCTCAGCTGGTTAGAGCACATCACTCATAATGATGGGGTCACAGGTTCGAATCCCGTCGTAGCCACCATGAACAACGTTATTTAGGTTTTTACCAATTACCTTGATAACTACAGAATAAGTTGCGGAAGTGGCGGAATTGGTAGACGCACCAGATTTAGGTTCTGGCGCCGCAAGGTGTGAGAGTTCAAGTCTCTCCTTCCGCACCATTATTTAAGTCTCTTTTATTAGAGCAATGTAGGGCTA